>JGI24158J21664_10004041_pt1 | contig 18718 bp, 8 predicted proteins | sample Ectturendosymbi3_FD_21664 | JGI IMG/M metagenome (IMG submission 21664)
GCCTGTAATTGTTGCCACAACATGTTGCAGATTGCAAACTCCAGTGCAGCATCTCCACGAGAAACTCAAAAATTAGTCAAGCGCTGCGCGTGACGTGAAGTGGATGAGCAACGTAAACGTGTCATCCCGTTGCGTCATACAACACGCACTCTTGTCGCCGCGCACCGGCTTGCAAAGTGTGCAATATATTGTTTCGTCTTTCATTCCTCGTCAGAAACAGATTTTAGTGTTTCGAAGCAACGCCTCCTTGTTTCCCAGGAGGCCTTACTCGAAGGCTGGTGCAGTCAAGAAATGCGTAGATAGAAACGCACCTCGAATCAGTTTGACGAAATGCTATCGAAAACCCGGATGCGCGCACACGTCAATTGATTGCGTCGCTTTGCCTCGTTCCCCATGAAACAAACAACAACATTGCGCGTGTATTTATTTTTTTATGTCTTGCTGATCGCACGATTTTGTGAAATATCGAGCGTTGGCCTTTGTATAACACATAGTCGCCGTTTCCGGTTTGTTGGTCTCGCAAACCAATTAACTGAATGAGTGCAAGGGGCTTAGACCTGTGCAATGCACGTTCAACTTGCGGAGTCTACTTGCGCGGAGTTGCACTTGGTTAAGACCTGTGGATGTTGCGAATACTTTTACACAGAAGTGCGCGACACTGCGACTATGGAAGGTGTAAGTGAATACGTAAGCGGGGAATTGTGCATCGGAGTCGGCTTGGTGCTTGGCTTGAATGTGAATAAACCACTTTGGTTCGTGCGGACTGCACTGCATGTGCTTGAGGTTAGGTCCTACTAAGCATAACTGAACTTCTCGGGCAGAACAATATTCATCACGACTGAATCTCTAGCAGCTTGAGCCATCGAAATTCGTATCTTTTTTCGCTGACTTGCGTGGGGACAAGCTGGAGATTTAGTTATTATGCTTTTTCGGTGGCAGACGCAAATGGTCCTTTAAATTGCATGTAACATTTGTGCGCACGGTCATTGGTCAATGCACAATAACTGTACATTGTACATTGATAAAAAAAATTTCGTAAAACACCTAAATTAAGAACAAATTATGAAACGCCATCTGCCGTCTATTGTCTGATTAACGCTTGTAATGTTGTTTTGTGAAACTGTTTTGCGATGTCTGAAGTATGGTCGACACAGGTTATGAAAATCTGGTATCTACTGACTTTCAGACGAAGTGCTAAATCAAATAACGCCGTGCTGGCGATACTAGTTAGAGAGCAATTGCGTGTAGGAAATAGTAGTTTGTTGATTACGTTGTTCTCCCTGACTATACGCTTTTGCATAAAGCTCCCTTAGTATTGAAAGCTCTACGTTAGCTGTTTAAGCTTTTGAGGAATCAGCCGAATGGACTCTACTTTCATCTTTTTGCGAGGATTCAAACCTGCAGATATATCTATTCAAGTAACTAGTCTCCACACAGGTGAAGAGTTGTGAATCAATCAGCAAATGTTTAATATGAAATCGATTTCACGTAACACTACGCATCGTCAGTCCTACAACCTTATTCAAATAGAATCTGAGCTTCCTTTGTGGAACTGATGTCCTTCATGGCCTTTTTTGCTTTTACTTTTCGCTATGGGCTGGTTGTGTTTGTGGCCAAGCATTTTTCCATTTCTTATCAAATCTTGCTCCTAGTCGAACCCAGTACAGTGCTAAGAAAGTGGCTAAACGCAGTGCATGATATAATAGGTTCCTAGTTCTACGGCAGGCTCATGAAATTCGACTGCGGACAGTTGTACACTAAAGACTGTGTCGAAGAGCTGTCGAGACATTGTGTTGCATGTGACACACGCGATAGATGAGAATTAGGGACAGTCGTTTGTTGCACTGCAAAACGTCGGCGGCAGTTTCAACCCTGTCTAAAATCAATTTCATAACTGCTCTCGATTTACTCTCTTAATTATATTGAGTCCAGTGATAAAAACGTGGATAAATCATTATTCCGCTTCAGTGGGCTGACTCAGTCGTGTACATTTTCGGAACTGCTGTTGCTAGCACTGAAATATCTTTGGTTAAATTACCGCAGCTTTAGTGTAGGGTTCAACAGGTCAGAATTGGGCGTATTCTACCTTAACGCCTCACTAACGCGAGCAAATTATGCAATACACCACAGTCGTCAGCAACCTGAAGAACGCTCAGGTTAGAAGTACACTTGCAAGGCTGACGTTGTTTGATAGAGCTAGTTAAAAGTTCTGAATACATCAGCACGCGCTGCTGCAAGTTGTTCTGTTAGAAACCCGGTCTTGCGCAAGCCACGTAGCACAGATTGTGTTAAAACGCCGATTGCGTTTCATTTTATTTCGGTTGTATTTCATCAATATCTCGGGAGTGCTTGCCTTCATACGGTTGTACTATCATAGGCAGTAGTGCAGTGCGCGGAAGGAATTAATTCGCGTTTCAAATGCGCGTTAAAACTCGCGGAACGAACAGCACAGCTGATGAACGCCGTGCACCCTTAGTCTCGAACAACGGTTAGGTTTGTGAAAATCTGGCGGCCATGTGATTGTGCTGCAGCCTGGCTGCATCAGTTCGTCCAATGTAGGGTTGTACAACCTGCGGCCGTACGGCCGCATGTGGCGTTCGATAAAAATTGATGCGGCCATGCATATGTAGATGTAATTTAAAATATAGAAATTATGGTGGCCATGCATTAAAAACTATTTGTCTACTGTATGAGTAGACTTAGTAGCAAGAAGGTCAATAGCAAGAAGGTCAAACAAACGTGTGGAAGCAGGGTAGGCTCAGTGTGTGAAAGCAGGGTAGGCTCAGTGTGTGAAAGCAAAACAGAAGCAATGCAAAATATATAAAATATCTTCAACTCCCTGCCGTAATTCATAAAAGTATACGTAATGCGGCCGGCAATAGCCAAAAGGTTGTGCAGCCCTGGTCCAGTGCAACATTAGGATACCCTAAAAAGTCATGCTTATGCCATGGACGTTTATTACTTAAGTAGTTCTTTGCTACACTGAGATTGGCCTGGCAGCTTAGAGATTACGATGTACTAGAACTAGTGAGTACCTGCGTTCCTAAGAATCTGCAAGCTATGTCAGCAGATTTCGGTACAGAGCCCATTACCACAGGGCACGAATGTTTGACAAACGATGGCTACCTACGGTTGTTTCTGTATAATCGAGTTGTGTATATTTTCCTGGGTGCTGCGTGGCATTGAACTTGGTCAAATACGACAACTTGCTAAACGTTTGCCCATACGATATGATTTGATGCTTCGCAGAAAAAGAGCAGAATTGTGCGTTTGCTTTTAGTGTTAGGTTGGTACCGCAAACAAGTTGTAACGAGGATTAAGCCCGGAGGGAGTGATTTATCCAAGCATGCAGACCTGGTACGGTCGTCCTACAAATACTCTACGTGGTTCAGAACGATAGCTGTATAAAAGCAATAGATTTGGGATTCGTCTGGCTTGTGATGAGTGGCAGTTTGTCAGACTACCTTGAAACTGACAATTAAAGTTGGAACAGACGTTGGTGTCTTGGGATTCAAAATGCGAGCACGGTACTATATGGATGCTGCCAAACGTAGGCCTCCACTAAAAGCTTTGTTCCATCTCAACCATAAACCGGTCAAATCAGCAGCACTTCGTTGTCATGCTAGCGGACTACATTTACGTATCTGCAAAGCAATGTATACTGTTGTGATGCAGGTGGTTGGGAATGTCCTGGCAGTTGTTGGTTTTCATGGCTCCGTGGCGGCTTGCATGTGTTGCATCGTTTACAGAACATTAGGACGCGGCTGAAACTCTACGATTAGGTACTAATTGGAATGATTCCAGCAGCGGATGTTGTGTTAAAGCGAAAAGCGTGGAGAAACGCTGGCGCGCATGCGCTTCATCATGCAGGGTAGTGGGTGCCACTGCCAGCGTCCCTGGAGTATCGTATAAACTGGGTTGTTATGATGAGCAGAGAAACCTGGTTCCACCCGACTGCACGCAGAGTATACTATGCGTCATCCAACATAGCATCGTTCTGTCAGTCACGGGCATGGCGGACTTTCAACGCTTGGCAACTTGAATTAATTTCCGCAAAGAAGTTATGGTTGCTCACAGGTGATCTTCTGCGTGTTGATGCGAGGTAGCCAAGAAAGATGACAAGTGTCTTGACACGATGAGTTAGGAAACTAACGACAGAATTGTCAGGAGTTGTTCAAATGCGAGGTAAAGCTTACCGTGCCTAAAAACCCTCATGTCAGAAGCGTACTTGTTCGGTGGTACCCAACTTTCGTAGTCAGTGGTTCGTGTGTCGTGAGCCAACTTCTTCAAGCTGAACCTAAAAAATTAATGTTGATATATGAAGTCTTCGCATATTTCAGTTGGAAATTCAAACAGCAGAAAGCGTTCAGGAGTGAAGAATTTGTTGGCGAGTTGTTGTCACTATTTTGTTGTCAGTGGAAAAAGATGGCAAACGTTTATTTCTTCGCTTATCGTTTTTATCTCTGATGCAATTTAATACTGTATTTTGTAGTAAAACTGCTATCTGCGATATCATTCGTTGACAGTCAACAGCTGTTTGCTGCCGATGCCTTCATGCTAGATGTTTTTTTTTGCTTAAATGCGACAACATATTTTTATTAATTTGGGTAAGGTGTGTAGATGGCAGTTACATTGTGTTACGTAAATTCAGGCACAGGCCAACTTCTTAATTGCCCAGCCCCTCATGATTCAAGGACAGCTCGGATCACAAGCCACTCATTTTGAAATTTTGGGCCCGATCCAACCAGGCTTGGACAACGGAGCAGCCCGACCCGTAAAAAATATTTTTCAGGGATCTCGCAGTCGCACATAAACTTGACTACCATGTGAAGGCTCATTCAAAAAAAATTGAAGTCATTCATTAGTCGACATATTACAGACCGGCCCACTAGTTTCTCTGGCCACCTGTGCCAACAAAACATTATTTCTTTGCGTTTGCTTTAGGCATAGGTTTGGTGAAGAAACTCGCGTTATCAAGTTCCATTCTTCTGATACAGGCATCGCGTGGTACTCACACTGCATCGTCGCATCATTTCACGAATTACACGCGTTAGCTTGTGGTGGATGTAACCGTGACGTTGTTTGCAGTGCAGTATATATTTTCAAGTAGTGCTCTCGTAAGAAGAAGATTGTTTTTCTTTAAAGCGTTCTGTTAATTGTATATATATATATATGTATATATATAGATACGACGAAAAGTTATGACGGCACATGCAAGCGTGAGGAAAGGCATTAGCTCTTAATTTATATCGGGATAATTGAATTGTAACCTGAATTATTTTTTGTGTCTAAGGTTTCAGTTAGAAGTTGTGTGATATCGAAATATTTTTGATTTTCGGCGTGTGGGTTTTAAAAATACATGATCCATTTCAATTTCGTTATCTGGCATTAGTCCTTTTTAAGAATTGTAGATGTATCTTGGCCTACGGATGTTTCTTACAGAGTTTCAGTGAAGCAAAAATAGCCTTGTTGAGGACGATCTCGTACGCTTACAAGTTACATTTGGTGTAAACCTCGGATGTATTAGAATTTCTTGTGGATTAGCTTCGCTTAACTTGGTATTGTGGCTTCGCTTAACTTGGTATTGTGGATTAGCTTCGCTTAACTTGGTATTGATAAAGCTTGTGTTAGACAGAGAATGCGTGCAGTGAGTTCGACTGATAGCGTAAGTGGACTAACACAAACTTAGCTAATATTTTTACGTTTAAACATGTGCCAAAGATAGGGGGCAAAGACAAGCTTCACGGTACGTCTGCGACCATCTGTGAAGGGATGTCTCGAGCTGCAGACTGCAGTGACACCAACAGTCGTTTGCTTCGTATGCAGAACTAACTCACACCGGTTTATATCCAGTACATCGTTGGTGTAGCACTCAAGACATTAATCTGAAGACCTATTGGGGCCGCATGGCGTTCGTTATGACGCCGCTACGTCATCAGCCACCCTTCTGTAATTGATGGGTCGCCTGCGCCATTTCGTTGTTTGATACTTCCAGTGCTGGAGATTTTTTTGTGTGAAACTTCGAAATATGTCACGTTTTTGCAGCGAACTATTTTTTCTGAACGCGTTTCGCTTTCAAAAGCAGTTGCGTACTAAAAGCTGAGTTTTCTTACTTGCTGCTGATTGCAACCGCCTGCCGCCAGCAAAACAACCCCACCCACATGCAGCGATCAGTCACCGAAAGCAACCTGTTTTCAAACCGTGTTGCATACATGCGCGTTCAGAAGTTGTGGAAGCAACGGCGAGCGCAGTGAGTCACCGATCGCATTCATGCTTTGATGCGTGAATGAGGCACGTTTTGAAGTGATCGTCATACTAGTAAACGGCGCGCTGTAAGAAAAGCGGATATTACGTCGTTTTAAATTGTTTATGCGGTGTTATCAAAGTAATAATTTGAAGGTTTTCATTGATGTCGAGCAGATTGCAAACACCAAAAATGGCTTTCGAGTCTCGACTGACCACTTAATTTTGCCAGTAACGGACACAAGATGGTTTGATCAGAAATGTACCGAAACATTTGCCTCCAAACCGCTAGAGAAGTGAAATGCAAATATACGTGCGCCAGCTACAATGTTTGTACAAAGGAGAAATCTGTCACGCGCGCGCTTTGTGTGATACTGACGCTATCTTTAGTCAAATTGATTACTTAATTCTCGCCACTTGTTCTTGTCTCGTGCTTGTCACCGACAGGTGAGGCACAATCTTGACCAAAATTGTTTTCATAGCGTTCAGTTTTATAAAACACCTATTTAATTCGAAGGTAGTAACGCCATCAAGGTTTTACCGTATTCAAACTGCATTCTGCTTATAAAAATGGCGTTAGTGCCTGAGCGGGTTTAGGCGCGAAACCTTGCTTGTGTACTCTTGCTTTATCGGTTAAGTTTAGGGCACTAAAATGCAGAAGAGTTATGCGAACCGGCGTAGTGCAATTCAACCAATCATTTTTTACGAACGTTATGTTCGCCTGCAAGTTAGTATTCGAAATTATGCAGCTCAATTGCAAAACTGCAATGAATACCGAGGTATCACTGCCGACGAAAAATATATCAGAAACAGAGCTGCTCAAAAATACGTTCCACGCTGTTGTTTGATCATTTTCCGGTCGTAATTTTCATGCTCTAGATTTTTCTCGCGCCTTGTATGAGTTTATATGTTCGTGCTGATTTTTGGTAGATTTGCAGCGTGCGGTTTGTTTGAACGCTGCTTTCAGTTGTTATTGCATTTTTGTCTCTTTAGCTCCTCTAGCGACCCTTCATCGAGCAAGTGCTATTCTTGCGGCTTCGTTGTGAACATCACTTCAGAGCTTTACTTCTCAGTGAACTCAGTTCATTACCACAAAGACTGCTTCAAATGCAAGAGGTAAGCGCGTTACCTGTTCCTACTTAATTATGTAAACTGTGAATTGCCCAAGATGGTGAAAACCTTATGTATTTGATACCTGATCTGTCAAGACACTGGTTTGTGAGTGTTGTATATGCACGCTGCTGTTCATCCTTTGTAGCATTCAGCTATTTGCATACACACAAAGTTTTTGTGACCCTGGTGTCCTGTTAACTCAACTGTACTTCAAGTAACACAGAATACCGACTTTGACTAAGCTAGGATATCATGGAATCAGCACGGCTAGATCTCGAAAAGTCTTAAATTTTAAGGATTCAGATATTTCACCTGTCAGGCTTAAGGACACGGACATTTTCATTTGTTGAAGCAGTGTCGACCACAATACAAGAAGTAGTTACGCGAGTATTGCAAATACTTGCACTTGGGCAAACGTTTGAATTATTTTCGGGGCTTGGCTAATCTGAGATCTTTATCTCCAATCTCCATACATTAGGATTTGTCTTCATTGAAAATTTTTGCTGCTTGCGTATCTACTCGTTTTACGTCGTTTTCCTGATGCAGTTTAATAATCGTGCACAGCGTTTTGGTTGTCAGAAGGCATAGTTCGTTTATTTGACTTAGCGAATTCTTGCTTTTTTACGCTGTGTTTACAAAAGTCGTTGATGTAATCGCTACACGCTCAAAAGCGAATACTATTCATCAGATGGATGGCAAGGTGAAGGTGAGTACCTCTGTTATCCGTAAATCGAAGCCTTGGTCCTTGTGGCGAGTGAAACAGTTGAATTTGAACGGTGCATTTATCTGCTTTTCAACCGTTACCAAGACACAACATGGTTATTCAACTCTGGATTCGGGAATAGGTTGGTCACGTCAGTAGGAGGGAGCTTCAGAGCAACAGCTAACATTGGCAAAACGATATGCGTGCTGGGTTGTACGTGTGCCTTTTAAATTTGTGAGGTTTGTATGGTCCTTAGGGGTTTTGTGTTATCGTTTCTCTTTTCAGTCGGGTCATTTGTTCGCGTTTACAGGTTTCGGTATTTATAATTGTCGCCAAAGCATTATTTCAAAAGCATGAAGCAACAATGCCAAGCCTGCTTCTTTAGTCAGTGTATGGAAATTTTACACTTGATTCAACTTGTCTTCATGCAGTTAAAGTTTTCGCGATTAAAGTACATATTTTTTTTCTTCGGACGTAGCTAACAAACTGTTTTGCCGAACTATAAGGTGCCTTCGCGGAAAAAAAGTAATATTGCTAGGTCCATCACAGAAGAAAATGGTTTCTTACTTGGTAATGAAGGGAACATCATCGGAAAATAGAAAGAGTATTTCAAAGATCTTTTGAACCTAGTCACTCACACCATAGGACACGTAGGTGGTGCATGTAGGGGCGGAAAATAACATCACTGCGACCAAAGTCTTCCTAGCTGTCAAAGCTCTGAAGGCTGGGCACACTGCAGGGTACGATAAAGTCCGAGGTAGTTCTTGGACTGAATCGTGTGTGTCAATCGTCCTGGCGTTCTGGAAGGGCACTGAAAGATTGGCAAGCTTGGGGTAGTCATCCCCATACCAAAGAAAAAGGGCTGGGGGAATGCACCAACTACCGTGGCGTTCAAGTACTTTGAGTGGTGTTCACGAGTGACGCGAGGCAGAGCAAGACTGATACAAGGAATGGTAAAGCGTAAAGCAAACGCAGTTCTGCGCGACCTTTTTCGCACCATGGTCACAAACACTACTATGCATTCAGTTTTTAAATCGGTCTTCGTTCCGATTCTCACCCATGGTCAGGAATGTTGGGTAATGACCGAAAGAGTACTATCACAAGTAAAATCGGCAGAGGGTAGGATTTTTGCCAAAAGACGCTCCGTTCTAGAGTGTGCAGCTCTGAAGTTCATGAAAACTTGAATGTCGACTACCCCCGCGAGTCGTCCCAGAGGAAAAGCGGGTGTGAAAAAGAATGAATGAAAAGTTAACAGAGAGGTTAGGATTATCAGCAATTATAGATCTATGAATCTCATCATTATTTACGAAGTGCCACAAAATAATGTGCGCCTGAGTTGCGACGTTTTCCGTTTGGTTTTAACCGCTTGCAGTGATTGTCGAATTGCTTGTGATGTCAGCCATCTGAGGGCGATATCGAGCAAGTCAAATCCAACTCGGGACAGTGTTTGATTCATTACATTGAATTACCTTTTATGGTACTCACTTCGAAACAAGTTATGCTGATTAATGATATTTATGAACACCGTGCAATGACCAGTAAATTCGTTAGTAGTCTACTACGTCTACTTCCTTTGCTGCAGACACAGCTCGAAACAGTGAAACTCTGTCATCGCCATTGATATTTCTGGGATTGCGCTACTTAGTTTCCATTTATGTTACGAAGAGGCGGCACGTGTGGCTAAAATTAAGCATTCATATTTTGTTATGCGAAGCACATTATGATAGTTGACCCTGTGACCTTCTAAGACGTCACGCAGCTTGTCTTGATTCTGCTTCCTGGTGAGATTTAGGCGATATCTTTGATCATCAGGTTGCGATCAGGTGCCGCCTCTCGGTTGTTAATTTCACAAAATGTCTCTTTTCATCAGTCGCTTGCATCGCAAAGGCTTCGTTTGCGACGATGTTACCATTCTGCGCCCCATTGTGTGTGCGTGACAAGACTAAGCGAACTTCTGAATATAGTTGATTTCAATGTCAGTCTGAGACGGTATATTGTAGTCCTGTATAGTTATGGATGTTATTCTGGTGCACGGCAATCCGTTTTGTAAATCAGCGGAGATGTATGTTTGCCGAGAGTATGTTGCTGCAGACATCAGTTTATTGCAAAAAATGCAGTAAGCATCTTCATCGTTATGTTTGGAAACTGGAAAAACGAGTGCGAGCAAAAACTGTTGTTAAAAATCACTGTATCCATCAATTCTTACCTCTGCCCATGACTAACTTCCGTTATTTCATTCCGGTCTGGTTCAACAGCAACCATTTGCTGCTGCTTGTGATTGCCATGCAGTAATTCCAATTCAAAAGCAGAGAGGATCGGGAAGTATGTGTTCGCGCAGTCCTTTTAGTTGTTCAGCGCAATAGTTGTCTGTTGCAAGCGTTTCTTAAACATTTGTGGGTGACAGACCACTTGTACATGCTAATAAAAGTTACGGACGCCTCAAAGAAGAAATGTTGCAATAAATATAATTGAAATTACTGTAGGTCTTAATCACCGTATGAGTAATTGAAAAGTCTGCAAAAACCTGCTATAACGTTAAATCACATTTATGAAACATTTAAATCACTTCCGGGCCGCAGGTCAAGAACCCGTAGCCTATGGGGTTACATTTTACAAGTATTACAAAAACGAATAAAAATTGATTTGGTCTTTCCATCATTTGCGTTTGTTTCTATCCTCCGTCGCGATAACCACTGCTTCATTGTGACATCGGAAAGAAATAACGCAGGGATAAACCGCAATGAATCGCGAGTGCATTCGTTCACGCAGGGTGTCAATTGTGCGTCGGTCGTTATGGCTTGCTGACAAAAAACAGCACGTCTTCTTTGTCAGCTCACCTTTCCTTTTGCTGTTCGGAATGCACAGCGCGGTCAGACTGAAACACGAGCATCACTTGGCATTTGTTTTTTGCGTCGCTGATTTCAGGCGCCCTGCTGGCTGTGCCAATACGCCGGAAATCACTGGTTGCAAGCCTAACGCCCGAATGCCGGTTAGGCCAATTGTTCCGATTTATCAGCTGCTTGCCAAGCACAGAGCCCACCAGAAAGCGGCGCGTGGGCGTAGGGCTGAGTGACAAAAATTGCGGCTGCTCGATTAAGGTTCGTGCGAAGGTCACGTCGGGCTTCAAAGACAGATGTCAAGAAATCAAAATCAAGCTCTTAAATGTGTCGCCGCGGCAACCACCGCTGTTAATTTCCGGCTCTGGTGGAGGTTGCACAAGCATTGAAGGAACTCGCTCCCGACGTGTGGAGTAAATACGTATCCTCATCTGTAAACTTTTTACGCAACAGCTGTTTGCTCTGGACACTCGGAAATTTTCTTGAATACCAACCAGATAAGTACGAATTAGAAATAAGTCTTTTGTTTGAACGTGCTACGTATTTTATGTGGCAGGACTAGCTTATCCATCGCGTTATGCATCTCGTACAGTGCACTTTTAGGTGATGCTGTTTAACGACGAATGTTTTGTTCAAGTTTTGTGACAAGTAACATATGTTTGGGTTTGTTGGCATACTAGGAAAGGAAACCTTTTCGCAAAGGGCAACTGCTTTAAAAGTAAAAATATGGCTGTGAGGTGGCAAGAGCTCTCTGATATCGTGTCCGCTTCTCAACCGAGAGGATGCATGTTCGATCCACGGTTGCTGGTTGACTCGCCGTAGCGCTCCCTGCGCAAGATAATTATCCTTTTAACCTCCCGGCAAAAAAAAATTTCAGGCTTCGTCCTATACCGCCCATTTCCATCACCGAAATAACAGAAAAAAGATTTTCAGTCAAAACCTGTTTTTTTCTTGTCATATTTCAAAGGTGCAGCGCGCTTCTTCGTTACTAACAATTGTCTTGTTTTTTTCTGTTTTTTGTTCGTTGATGCCTCTCTGTAGTTTGCATGTGAAACAGATAATCGTTGATTGCTGTGCTACTTCACATCTGTCAACAACAAACATTCGGTGACAAACGGCATGCTTGCACTGGCACACCGTTCTTTTGTGTGATATTTACAATGATGCCCGTTGTGGTTAGATTATTATTTTCACAACGCTGGCGTCAGTCGTGCTTAAGAGGTTAAGTCGGTAGTTGAGCACATGCAACTTATGCAATGAGTTGTTACCTTTGAGTTTTTCATGCTGGTGGAAATCTTTCAGGCTTTCTCCAAATGGTATCGAACCTTCGAGGAATCTGTCATCCTCTGCTTTCATACTTACATGACGATTCCACTGCAGGTATCCACATTTCAGTGACAATTCACCACAATGGCAAGCAGCTAAATCTAATCATAAAGTATGTTAGTAGGAAATCGATTTCACGTTAATTACGCATTTTCAATCCTAAATCAAATGGAAAATACAAACGGTTAAGTTCAGTTGTTCTGGGCAACGGAGATGTAGTTGGCGAAAAGTCCGGCAGGAGATTCTTACTTTTTTGCGTCAACTGCGCCTGTAAACCTTCCGTCGAACGCGGAAATTTATAAGCATTTTCAAAGCGAATAGTCAAACTCTGCTGGACGTTGTCACCGGATGACAACGAGGTACAAGGCGTGAAACAGTACATCTTCATCTTGATTTACATATCATTTTGTATACTCTTGTCACGTTGTTACTGTGGGGACAGTGGACAGCTGCGGTCGTCGCTTCCTGCCCCTGCATTCATGGCCACGTGTTCGGTGTTCCAAATAAACTGAACTGTTGCGTTAGCGTGGTGCATCAGTAAATTGAGTTGGACAAAGCGAATGTTGTATTCAGGGCTGCAACCAGATGATTTTTTGGGAGGTGGGCAAAATAATTGTAACTTGTTGTACTATTTTCTGGGGGGGATGATGCAGCTTGTTGTTGTACCTGTAACAACTACACATATTTAAAAAAAAAATTTTAGGGGGCAATTGCCCGCAGTCTGCCCCTGGTTGTATTGAAACGTTGGTTGTTTTACGGCTCGCCGCAGCGAATTACGGGAAGTTTGCAACACAGTTTAGCCCTTTCAAACTACGAAGCTGCTGTCGGACAGTCGATAGTAGAGAACAATGGATTCTTCAAACACGGCGGTTGATTTGTTTGCGTTGAAAAAATTCCCCAGTAGTCTTGTGACATGAATTGCTAGGCAGTGCAATATTAAGTACAGGTCGCAAGCTGAAGAATAATAAGTTCTGTTATGAGCCTATTTATTTTCGGTCATTGACTGAAATTTTTGTAATGACCGGAAAAAAATCAGTCATTTCGGTCATCATGTCCGAAAATGTTAACTAGTGAATACTGTTTGCGAGCTTTGGTACTATTATGGGACAAATAACCGAAATGTTTCCGCGAAAAAAAAAACAGTTATGAGGACGAAGGAAAGTTACGAGCAAGAGTTAAAAATAAGGAGGGAACAAATGTGCGTCCCCTGTGTCAATTCTTTATGGTGGGTGATTTCCTTTGTGGCATCGAAAACGAATGGTTGTCGCTATTTCCGAAATCCTCAACGATGCGTTAAAAAGTTGCCTCCCGCAGCGAGAGGACGTGGTAGTAACAACATCACGGTTGCCTCTGAACGTTCGCAGCAGTTGAAGAGTTCTCCACTCGCAGTCGCGACCGTTACTTTTCTCGCCGATAAAACCACCAGTCTGCTTATGACAAAGATTTCTTGCGTTCATGAAGCATCTACTCAAACGTACACATGCGGCGTTTGCCATCGATTTTAAGAGGCTATGTAAGCTTGCGGCTCGCTTGTCGCCCACTCAACTAACAGAGAAAATATTCAGGACTCCTGCGAATACCTGGGCATCCGGGACTTCACTTGTCGGGCCTTTCACCGTTTTTCACTTTTGAAACCCTTGAAGCGTCGTGACAGACCGCAGCAGCTTCTCGGAAACGGTGCAGATTTCCCGCTAGTTTCCCAGCGCGTGTGTCTCAGAAATGCATTCGAATCGGGTCCCGGACAGGTTATGACGCGCGTCAGTTCCAATGTGGGGAAAAAGCTCCACTAGGCTTCTGCTGTGTGTTGGTTAGATGGGCATGTTGAGAGACAGGGATGGGAAAGTGAGGAAAGTTGACGTACGTCTTGGCCACGTATCGCAGCTCCAAGACGAACTGTGACCACTAGGGCAACGCCTGCGCACTCCTGACCTTATTTTGAATCGTATATTGCTCGTTATGTTTAAGTTGGTTAATCGCATTTGCAACGTAGCATTGGAATGACTTGCATATGATGGTCTTTAAAATTATAACGACGTGCGTCGTTTTGTGACATAAGGTGAAACCACATTTTTTGTATCGTGTTTCTGGCGCAAAAGAACTTGCTTAACAAACGAAAACAACACTTAGACAAAACTTTACAATGCGAACGTAACGCAGTGACTGCGGTATTGGTTTGAAGTAGGGGTCTCCAAACATATTTGTCCGAGGGCCACATAAGCTGTTATAGTTACATAACAGTTCCAGGGCCAGACATGAACTCCCGGTCTAAAGTAAAAGTATGTCACAACATGAATGTTGTTTAATAATAAAATTACGTTTATTAAAATGAATGGTGGAATTGCTTCTTTGGTTTTAGCATAGCGGGAAAATCTGGCTTCAGATAGGTTGTACTTACATTAACAAAGGCCTCAGATTGCGGCTACATTTCAGCTAAGGATAGGCCAGTCTGCAACACAGTAATACTTAGCAAACTGAAATTTATGTGGCCATCTTGCGAAATGTCATTGTTTTGCAATATGTTACATTCTACGAAATCAAATTTTGTCGCAAATATGTTATTTCTTATTGATAGTGTCTTTGCGGGCCGGATTTGGCCCGCGCGCCGTAGTTTGGAGACTCCTGGTTTAAAATATTCCAAGTCACGCAAAACCTGGAGTGTTGGTGATAATCTGAAAATGTACTTGGTCAAATCTGTGTATTTGGTAAATGCACGTATCGTTGCAACAAACAAAGCCTGTGTAATTGTTCAAAATCAAGCCAATGTATGCATTTGTGTCAAATTCTTATGCGTTGTTTCGGTACAGTCGACAGCCTTTCAATTCCATCTGCCTTTTTCCCTGTCAAGATTTTTGAAGTGTTTGTAATAGCTATTGCTAGTGAAAACTCAAGCGAAACATCGTGAATTTGCTAGTCGCTGTAAGAAAACGGCCCCTAATAAGAATTAAAAAAAATTCAAATACGTGTTTTTTCCCTGTATGTTTTGGTCGTGAGCAAGAACATCCACATCTGCCAAGGCTGCGTGCGCTTGATGGGCGTCGGCGAGCGTATTGCGTCGCTAGTTAAATCCGGAATCGTTTCCTATCATAAACAAACCTTTGTGAACTAGAGAAGTTGTCTGCTCTATAATCGCGTTTTTACAGTACAGCAAGTCATTAGCAAGTTCTACCTGTGCTTGTTCATCGGATTTTGATGGCCTTCTTAGGCTGGAGGTGGTTTTCGTAGTAAAATACGCAAGTAAACCCCTGTAGAGTTGTCGCGGAGCGTTATCCTTGGCAGTAGCTTGACAAATTTTCCTCATAGCGAGTAAGGTACTTGTACCACAGAGGATTGTGATTGTTTTGTTTCGTTTCCCACAACGCTCATAGGGATATATCGAAAATATAGATAGCTAACATCAACAAATATGGTTAGATAATACTTCTATGTTTCTGTTCATTTGTCCGCTTTCATCTTGGAGCGATGTTTGACACGCCTGCGTCAAAGAAAAGCGTGTTGCATGGTTTGCGTCCCTACAAGTTCCACTGCGATAAAAGTGGAACGAATAACTGAGAGCTATGGCGTGGTGAAAAGCCGAACCATCGAGCACTGCGTTGGCGAAGAAGTGCTGTTGCTAGGATCTACACATGCGGGCGAAATAGTTGGGCATACTTCACCCTGCTTTGTTCGAGTGGATGATGTCTTTGCAGCGGCATACACTCATTCAATACATGCCACCGTGCTTCTTGCCAAACGCTAAAGCGCGTGTGTTGAAAACCGACAAGAGGCTGAACCATCAGAGCTGGGTGAACTGCCCAAGTGCAAGAGGCGTGTAGAGTTTCAATAAAGCGAGTTCTGAGCATAAAATCGCGCCGACCGCAAAAACGATTGTAATTGCAGAAAAAATTTGTTCTCGTAATGTGTGGAACGAATTCGTCCAGAGCAGCTTTTATCAGGAATTACGTTAAAACAAAAATTAGTTTAAAAAAAATGTTTCTCTGTTGTTTCTATGCGAAGAATGGGATTTCTGTCAGTAAATGGTCGTGCGCGTTTGGCCAAAAATACAATAGTTCCAGTTTCACAGTCAGAGAGGCAGAAACATTTTTCGGCCTAGAGAATCTGTATGGCAGTGCTTGTGCAATGCTACTGGCAAGGTAAGTATGAAATTTTTTTGTTTGATATGACCAGTGCATGAAATTGGGGTTTATTGTAAAGGTTACAGATTCATGCACTTTCACCTGCGCTTCTGGTGGCTGATTATGATATATCATCAGTGACACCCAGTGGCATACCAGAGGATGCATTTAGTTTCGTGTTTTGCTGTCGATTCGTGTCCGGTGGATATTAACACGATTTGTCACCAGAAAAAACGGCGAGCCGCAGTTGCGAAGCATTTGTCAAAATCAGCATTAAACCGAGTTAAGGCAGAGATGAGACAATTACAATCGTTTCAAAGGGTGTAAACGCACGCGCTAGGCTTCAACGACGACAGGGTGTTGATCTTCACAGCGATAAGCCTGTATGCTTACCTTCAGGTTGGAGTTGCAGAATTTTCGTCTTTCTGAAGGCAGGCTACGACGTGCTTTTGTGTTTCGGTAACTTATAGTTGGCGTCAGACACCAAAGAGTTCATCGAAAAAATTCATCAGCGTGCAGATATGCGGTTACAATTCGAACCGCGGAACACTTTGTAGAATCACATGCAACGCATTTATCCATACAGACTGCGAACGTGACCCAACTAATGTGTTTATCTGCGAACCGCGAGTCTGGATAGGTGCAATTGTTGTGTTTGCCTCGGCCGTTCTGTCTTAGGAATGCGCTAACGCCACTTGATGGCCACAGTTGTATCCCTACAGGTTTACCTCTAGCCGGTGTCATGCGAAATTTCTGTCCTGTTTGTTGTTTGTCAGTTATCTTGCTTTTCAGAGTAAAGGAATAAAGTTTGGCGATTGCTTTTTTGATGTGTGTTGTGTGAATTAAAACTTGTTGGTTAGATGTCAGACACCCACAACAAGCTACAGTACGGGAATAACTACAACCACTGAAAAATATTGGAGTTAGTCTAACTCAAACCCTAACCTAAACACCAAACCCTAAACCCTAATCATCAGTTTTCTCAGCGTGTTTGATATGTATAATATTACTCTGTGCATGCGCACATGGCATGAAGTCAGAAATTTCACTTGACACTGGAAGCTCTGGAAACGTTGCAGGTTGATTGGCAGCTGGTTTTGCATCATTTTTCAAGGTTTTGCTGAGCGGAAGCCACCCAAACCCAAGTTGCGTTGTGCGATGTTCCTGGCGAACTCAACCTGCGTTGTTCTTCCGTGGTTAGCCGAGCCTGGTCTTATGCTGAGCATAGTCAAAAGTACCAGAAAATAAATAGAGTTGCTGCTGGGGATTTCACAAATGCTTTGTGTTATACGTCAGCAAGGGTTCGTGACTAGCAGGTTTTGCGGAAGTGTCACCACAATGCGACACGCAATCAATACCTGCCAAGTCCCACTGGCTATTGTTTAAGCGAATTGCGCAAAAGTAGCAGTTTGTGTTCATTGATGGTTAAAAACTTAAAAATACCCGCTCGTTTGGAGTATGTAGCAACGCGTAATATGAAAATACAACTCCGTTTTATTTGTGCATGATTTCTTGTCGGCTGAACAGAATGGTCAGCTTTTGTGCAGTGAGGTTTAGTTCATCAGGCTAAGCAGATAATCAATGGTGTGATGATGTTCGTAATCAAGAACTAATATTTCCACTAATTCGGTTCAGGCGTGGGAATACGCGCTAGTTTCTCAGCTTACCATCGTTTCATTTTGTGAAATTTACAATGAAAGCGTTTTAATCTTAAATGAACTTGGTTGCTTTTATCCCGAAAACGAGTCATCTGCCCAAGTAATACGCAAAGAAAGTCATATGAACCTCAAATACTTGCGTTGTGGACTAAAACGCAAATGCAACAAAAAGAATGGCTGTCGCACTGCATTTTTTCTCACCTAGATGCATAGTAATTACGTTGCGCCGAGATTGCCCAAAGGCCGTTGCGCATTGTTGCACTAAACGTTCACTATGACGATGCCAGGCACGTATTTATAATGAACCATGTGCAATAATTTTTGGCTGACTGCAATTTTTGGCTGACTGCGACACACGCCACACAACTTCGATGTGGAGAGTAGTGAAGCACGCCACGTCCATGCTGTTGTTTTAATCCGCTGTAGATAGAATTAGTCTTCAGTTTTGTGAGGACTCGTGAGCTGTAGCGAAGTGCGGTCAACGTGACAACCTAAAAATATCAGCAGCGTTAATGTGACAGCAAAAATTGAAATTCGGTTCTTGCCAAACACAGGTATAGTAGAGTGGCACGGCAGGATTTTTGTGAAATCCCTTGTATGACAGATGCTGTAGACAAACATACGAAGTGCAAATAAGAAAAGCATGGTCGATTTACTAAATAACAATGTGCCTTGTGCAAAGTCAGATTTAAATTTTGTTTTAGCGTTACGCAATATTTCCAGAGG
>JGI24158J21664_10004042_pt1 | contig 18717 bp, 10 predicted proteins | sample Ectturendosymbi3_FD_21664 | JGI IMG/M metagenome (IMG submission 21664)
AAAAAGAAAATCAACAACAACAAAAAATGAAAACAGCAATAAACAGTCAATTCATGCACGCAAAACACACTAGAATCTAAAACTGATGTTGCACTTACAGACGGTTAAGCTGCATGCTATGTATTAAATTGCCTCCTTTCCCTCTACTTACTTGAGACTTGACCTATTTGCAGCAATGTAATACTTTAGATCGTAACACGATATTTTGTTCCTTTTCCAGATTGATTGCCATTGTGTCCAACACAAATGCACACATCTATGCTAGAGAAGAACAGATCTTAGCTATTAGGATTATCGTGTTGGAAGAATAAGTTCAGAACGTATATAAAAACTTGAAAATGAAAATTCTGAACAACACCTTGCTCACATGGTGGCTTGAACAGCAATTTCTGGGGGGATTTTATTGTAATTAGCTAACATTTTTAAACACCGTAAATATTACAATCGTTCACATGTAGCTATGCAGAATATTGATTGCTAGTTGAGGTTGTACGGCTTTGAACCCCGGTAATTGGTAGACCTAATTAGGCATGCAGAAACGTTGATTTGCTTGCAATGGTACAGTTTAGTCTTAACATTAAGGCTTTCAGTTTAAACGCTATTTGGGAAAAACAAGATCAAATTTGGGCAAAATTTTTGCATCCCCAAAAATATGCACTCCCGTACACCTATGGTTGGACCAAAAACGTGGTCTTCAATACCAGACGATGTTTAGTCTTTAACCATTTTCACCTTTAAATGGAAATTGAAGAAACACCTCCTACATGAAGAAGACATACAAGTATGAACTTTAGCAACATTTCACTTATCCAGAACAAAATTCTGTGAATTCTAGTATTTTGTAATTCTGTGTATTTTTTATGTATATTTACTTTTTCTTATTTTTCTTCCCTGTGCACATCCCCTTCTTCACGGCATGAAAGTACACTCCACAGTTTTTTCTGTATTGCTTTGTTCTTCTTTTGTAGACTACCTCATTAATTAGGTTTTGCTACTTTTTTACTTTATTTTCATATTTTGTTTAAACATATTCTTAACCACACCAAATTCCTTCAACTAAATTTGGTCCACTCATCTGTTTACATAGGCATGCGCTTTCATCTGTACATTTTCTTCCCCATGTTATGTGTTTGTTTGTTTTCCTCATTGTGTTTATTTGATTTCCAACTGTTGTTTTTCGAAACTTCTCAAAAAGTGATAAACAGGATTGGTTGACTAGATAATCGCCATGGTCCCTCACCAATCCTATATGACACAGCACCCCTTTTTGTTTACACTGATCAGCCATTACGCCGTTGTATTTTCTTTTGCTTTTAATGTTCACTATTGGTTGATTTGCTTAGTGCCATGACTTTTTGTAGTGCTTCTGCTTGTTGGCTGGGCCATAAGAAACAATAAACCATTGCCATTACCTATAACAAAAAGTTGTTTCATATACGAAATATAAATTCTAGAAGTAATTATGAATATTTTTATCAGAAGCTCTCGCGCCCCAAGAAAAGTAGCAAACGACCACCACGGGGGTCACGAACCCCAGGTTAAAAACCACTGATGTTGAGCAAATCAAAAACTGGCGCGCAACGTTCCAGATTGCTTACGATTGCTGGGTAACGTAAACTCTCTCGCTCTCGCTGTTTGACGTGTCGTCCACTGTTTTAAGACAGACTAGGAATTGTGATGATTTCACTCTTAAAAGCAAGCAAATAACGTTTTCAAACAGCATTTTATCCCACAAGTGGTGGTTTGAACTTTCAGACAACTATTGCATTGGTTTCAAAAAGAATTGCTATCGTGAATACTTTTTCAATTGTCTAGCATGACCCATTTGGTAAGTTCCTATGGATAGTGGCTGCCAAAGATTGTCTTAGCGGCAACATGGTGAATTGCTCACTAACAAGAGTGAAAATCTGGCGAAACGGTTTCAAATACAAATGGTTTCAAAGTCGTAAAAAACATTTGGAAAATTTTTGTGGGAGAAAGATATTTCCGCGCTGTGTTTTTATAGTGCCAAACGTGTTCCTCTCAGCAAACTTTGACGTGGGTAAAAACTCTATTAATCACTACATAATCGCAGAGGCTTTGAAAGCATTCGCGCATTCCTCAGTGCTTTTTTGTTGATTTCTGCTTCATTGTGTCCTGAAAAAGTTTTGTAATTAGTGATGATCACATCCTGAATACACAAAATCAAGCCATGCATCCATAAATTTGTGACAGACTTACTTGCAGGCAATTATGGTTTATCTTGAAAAGCGTGACCTGCAGTTCCATATTTCTGTCATCGAAAATTTTGTTGGTTCTGATTTACATTTAATAGTGGTGAAAACGAGTTGGCTGTTATTCACAAACAATATAAGCATTTCATGAGTGCCTTTACCTGCTTTGGGAAAGTGAGTCAAAGGTTGATTTTTGTCCAGCACTCCTGAAGCCAGCTACCAGCATATCTGTGCAAACTGTGATGTTTGCTACAATGCATTGAGAAAAACGGTCCGGTAAAGGAACAGTACCGAAATAAAACACAATCCAGCCCTTCATTGACCAAAGTTTTTTTACCAGAAATTGTACAATTGTCAGGAACAATCAAACCAGGGTGAAGGGTCAGTGGCCGTGATTAAATTATTTGCCCCGAGTAAAAAGAACAGTTGCTACATAGATTGCTTTTTTATTGATATATATATAAGGGATTAGCCATGTCTGAGCTGATAACATTGGAAATCCAAACAGCGGTGATTCTTATCGCTCGCTGGGTGAAATAAGTTGGCCTTTGCGTTCCAGTACCTTCATTCCTTATCACTAGGGCAGCGAAAAGTCAAATTTTTCTGCCTTTTTTAAAGCTGATGAAAGGTCCAAAAACCAAATTTCAAGCTGATACCATGAGTGATTCCAAAGTTACAAAAAAGTCAAAATTCATCATTAGGTCAAAATTTCTTGCAGCGCAGACTTTTTTCCTCTTTATCTATATTTTATTAAAGAAACAACAGATATTGATACGATTTTGCAAGTTTAGTTAAAATTTTGGCATATTTCTGGATTTTTTACGACTTCTGACGGAATAATGTTGTTTTGCCTTCTACTGGACCAATTAAAGTAGCCTACGCTTGGCGTGGTAGCACTTGATGCTAAAGTTATAACAATGTGAAACCTTCTCAGTGACTTCAAGAGATTTATTAACACTGGACATTTTTCTCTTGTGCGTTTGGATTGATTTTCGTCTATGCTTTGTTAACTCTAGTTTCGTTGGGTCTTTCACACTTTTGATATTTGTTTTCATTTCTTCAAGAAAAAGATATTTAACCTATCGCTTTGTTGCTTTGTATTCTGTGTTTCGCAACGGCAGGAGATTCATAGGTCAAAATAAAGTTAAAATTTTTCAATTATAAGGTCAAAATTAAGTTTTTAAGTCAAAAAATTGATTGCCCTACTTATTGCTGTCACTCGTGAGTACTGCGAGGTCCGACAATGCGGGTGTGCAGTTCAATTGAAACTGAAAATGTATGCGCCTTTCTCGTCACGATGTACATTTTCGAACGTTCAGTGAGACATGCACTTTTTCCAAATTTTGTCACAGCTATAACGTTTGTCAAATTGATTGCGGTTTCGCACAGACATCACACGCCAACTACAGTAACTTCAGGAAGTATTCTACGTAATCGTTATCAATACCAGGAGATAGCGGGGACTCAACTCTTGTATAGCTTTAAGGAAATGTATAAGATGTCACCGTTGTGACAAATTGCTGACGAAGTAATTTCGGTGCCAGGCTTCCTTGTTTGTCGCGAATTGTGCAGAAGGAAATCTTTTCGCCAATCAGGTAGACGCCTACTTAGTTTCTAACTTGTTTTGCGTTTATGACTTCATGTTTTTGTTTAGTATAGTGCATACTGCCCGTTTTTTGCCGACTCTCCGAAGTAGAGCTCATATTAGCTAAATTCATCTGCCGTGCCGGTCTTTGACAGACAGAAATACAGACCATGTTTTATTTGCGTTGCCAACGAAAGGACCAGGAGGTCATCAGGTCAGCTGACCATGGGTCAGTCACCATGCTTGCTCCTTTGTTTCAGCAGTGTTACACAAGACACAAACGTAACTTCAGAAAATTAACAACGGCACAAGAGAAAGATATTACTAATGCTAAGTCGAGGTTTCAAAAAAAAGGTCAACCACAACAAGGACCAAATAAGCACAGAACATCTAAATACACAGACGATTTACAAAGCATAGAGCATGTATCAAGATAACGAGGATCAAATATGTTCATTAAGATCAAGAAAGTGTCTTTTGACCTATATTCGAAAACTACTGGGACCCAGGAGCTTGATATCCACTTTTAGGGACAGCCATGCTTACACTTCTCTGTACTGAAGTGATTTCTTTCCAATATTTGCATTTTCTGATGGTTTCAAGAATTTTGATTGGAGCGGTTTCTAGTGTCGTAACTATATGATGTTTTCACATATTTAAATAGGTTGTTAAAATTTTTGGGCAATGTTTTGTGACGGAAAGGGTGAGCGATTGTAACTAAGGTTAATTAAATCGTATTATCCAATGTTAAATTTTGAAGGGATTTGAATACATCTGATGCTGCAGTCCGCTGATCACCATGGGTCATCAGTCGAATTATTTTATTCTGTAGGATTGTGATCATTTTTAGTGATGTTTTAATGGCATTACTCCAGCAAACCAGCTCATATGAATGATATGGAAGAACTAGAACATAGTAGACGGTTTTAAGAGTGGAGATGATTGGAAAAGCCCGCAACTTAAGCAGAACGTATAAAACACAAGTTTTTTACACTCCTTGCTGTTGCCATTTTAATTGGTTGTCAAAACTAATTCCATGTATTTTACCTGAGTCACTTTTCCAACAGTTGCAGCGAAAACATTAATCTTAGTTTGTTTATGTTCTTGACTCCTGGTGAGTACCATAAATTTAGTTTTACTTCAAATAAAGGCAAATATATTGGATACCAACCCGTCATCGACTTGTTTCATTTTGCTATTTTCAGCAGTCAGAACTCATTGCTAAACTAGTTTAAATAGATAGGTGAGAAAGTACCCTAGAACCTTGCACTTACGAGTAGGCTACGTTAGTCTCTTCTCAACTTTTGATGGTCAGAACGCTCAGAATCCCCGCCTTTTTTACGAACCAGGGTAGAAGTATTTGCGAAGTTTTTTTGCAGATCCAAGTGTTCAAAAGATGCAGTAAGAAGTCAAATATATGTAAATATTGAGAAATTAATTTAAATCTGTAGGAAAGCTGTAAAACTTATTATGAATCCATGACATTTTGCATCAGTGCCTGGAGCTGTGTTTAGGTTTTCGCAAGATGATTCTTGCTTAGCCTGTGCTTGTAGTTTGATGTTGCAACTGTTTGTGAATAATAATTCTGCAAGGTATCTTGTTCCAGTTTTTTTAGCATAAAACTGAAAGTTACTCAGAGGCAAACTGCACACGTATTTGCCCATTATCATTTGTTCCATCGAACACCGCAAGTGACTCCGTGGCGCTAAAGTTGTAAGCATCAAAAAAGAACATTGTTGATTAAACGAATACATTCAAAGGAACTAAACATGCGAGTCTTTCTACTAACTTGAGCAGGAATCTAATACAACTACAGAGCTTTTGCTACGAATGAATACTGTACTTGTTGCAATGAACATCAATCGAAATAACAAAATCGGACACTTTGATTTGCACCCCACTCTGGACTGGGGAGTCGGTTGAGCCGCGAAATACATAACTGAAGAATATAGATACATCTGTCTTAAATAATTGTGGCACGCCATCTACACAGGTTTTTCGTCCAAAAGGTAGAGAAGTGCTGTCAGATATTCAATCATGAACCACGTTTTGACTTTGATTCCTAAATATCACACAACTGCAGCCATACACGTATAGGGCACTAGGGCAAAGGAAATGCTTGTAAAATCAATCAAATTTAGGTAAAATCGGAAAAAATTAATTTAAACGCTAAGGGAAACACTGCGAAAGTACATTCGTCTCGATACTCCATTTGGCCGAAGCTATTAGCGTGGTCCCTTCGGATACTGTTCACCTTCCATCCAAAAACAAACTTGACATGGACTTTTAACCTTAATAATTCAGCTTTACGGTCGCAATTATTACTTTTAGTTATTACGCGTGTTTTACCTTCGATTGGATCAGCAGAGAAGAACAAAGGGAGATATCGAAAATGTTTGTTTTTTGTGAGAATATTTATTAAAGCTCTTGTTTAATATAATATTCACTACTACTACAGATCGTATTCAATACTAATACAGATCGTCATCAGTGTTGTAGTGTTGAAGAATATTGGGAACCTACATCCTGTTTCAGATAGTACACAGAGGAAACTTCCTCCTCTCACTTGCTTACTTGTAAGGAAGCTACGGTATCAGCCACTCTATTTCTTTCCTCATTGAAGAAGACTCACTCTTTTTCTGCCACTACACCAGTGGCTAATACGCATATGCAGTCTCCTTGGAGGCGAGCCTGATTTTTTTGAGGTTTGTATTGTACAGAAAACAAAACTGATTTTGATTAATCAGGTTGATTTCTAACCGCGTTATGCCACGTAACGCTATACCGTCCAAACACTTGCCATCCAAGACATAAAATAATGATTGTTTTTAGGTTTGCGCATTGTTGTAACCGCTATAGTTTTTTCCATGAAAAATGGTTAAGAACTTCCTTTTGTTTGGATTCATTTGCTTGCTGGTGAAAATTGCTTCGCCAGGCACCATTGAAACGCGGATATACCAAGACGTTTCACCACCGAAAACAACCAACTCGGCTGCATATCACTTTGGAGAGGGAATGGCTGCAATTCCATCAGGGTGAGTCATTTTTCACCTTTGACTCATGTAATTTCATATGAACCGGTTTAACAGCATGTTCAAAAATTCATTTGAGAAATATATCTTGAGGGATGGAAATAGGTGTAGTGGCGCAAGCCTGAATTGCGAGCTGTGGGTAGCTTACACTCACGTGATTTTTGAGCGCGTGTCCGACAACTTTTCGCCTGCCTTGACACCTCACAAATTCCGCGCTTCAACAGAACTGCAGCCTCGTATTCCCCGCTGCGTTTGTTTGCGAAACAGAAGATGATCAGCTCAACGCTTGTATTAATTTAAGCAGCAAACTTCAACAGCGAGTAATCGTCGAATACGGTTTCTGAAACAACAAAAACAAACTAAGCATTCTACCGGCGCAGTGAAACTGAGTAAACAAACGCCACTATCAGTTCGCCGAGCATGCAACACACAATTAGAGAAGCACTCCACACAACTGTGGTTTTTATAGTTAAGTAAATGCCAGCTCAAAGACAATGCTGCCATCCAACTACAATTTCAATGCAGATTGGCGAACTGCAACTGCGTGCTAATTCTCGAACAACACTTAACAGTTAAGCGTACTCTACGTACCAAAACGATGTCGGCTCTACAGCTCAGATTTTCGGTCTTAAGTTCATCAGAAAGCTCGCTATTTCGAATGGAAGAGTTTAGTAGGCTGTACCAGTGGTCTTCAACTTGGGCGAAATCGCTCCCCAGGGGGTGATTTTATGCGTTATGGTGGCGATTTTGTGCTTTACCCGATTTGGAGGGCGATTTAAGTTTCCGGGGGGCGATTTCTGCTGGTTTGAATATACCAAAAATTTTAATTGATTCTAAAACTAAAAACTAGATTTGACATTTTAGAACCAAATTGTTTGATGCACTTTCGACTGAATATGGTTCGTAACAAAGGTTATGAAGCACAAGATATAGGACTGGTGATGTAGCAATCAAACTAACATTGTCCTGTGTAACGCTTCACTGCACTGACTATCCAAAACCACGGAGAGTGTTACTGGTTGTGATCAAAACACCGGTTGTCACGAATTTCCGGCTATGTTGTTTAACCCAATGTTTAAAATAAAATAAAATAATGGGAAACTATTACAACAAATAGTTGGTAGTTAGCTGATCCATTCGTTGTATGAGTGTAGCGTCAAACATCAAGCAATAACATTTGCAAGCCTATATGCGTATCAGCACGCAAGGAATTTTTTTCTTTTCTCGTGTACAGTATCATGCATTACTTCGTTTTATTATGCTTATATTGGATGAAAGCGACCAAAACTGGTAGAGCAATCGGAAAATAGCCAATCGGTCGAAGTCCATTTTTCAAAGAGGAACATCTTTAGTTTATTTCAAGATACTAAAAATGGTCAAACAATCATAACATTACTAGTATTAAATCATCACAGCGATTTTTGCTGCGATTGGGAATATTAATCAAAGTGTAGCCTAATTACGTTTAGCTGTGAACTGTCACGAATCTCTCCAACTGCATGTCTTATCATAAGCAAAATTTCCTTGAAACAAGATTTCATATAGTCTTCGGTAGAGCATTGCCAAAACATTGCTTCGCAAGCAAAACATGTCATAGTCCGTTATCATGTGTTTCATAAGCTTTGGTTCATAACCTAGGATATACCGAGGTTAGATGTCGCCCGTTGCAAGAAACAAGTCTGACGCTCCCATATTCAAACCTAAGTTTTTTCAGGAGCAAATGTACTGTATAGAAGAAAGTACTTGTGACATTTCTGGGAGTATTGACGCTTCCCAATGATTTGGCGCATTGGACAGTGTACTCCCCCGATACGTTCCTGTTCGTAACTTGAGTAAAACAATGGAAATATGTGCATTCTGTTGAAATACAATGATTGCTACCAGACGATTTGCGTAGCAATTTTGGCCACGCGATTACGCCACATAAGGATTCGTTACAGCAACAGCAGAATTAACCTAGTTGAGCGGGTAACTGTATTGCTGTAATGCCGAGGGTCGTCGGTTCGACTGTCTCTTTAATTGGCTCAGAACCACGAGTAAAATTAATTAGAGTCAACGCTTAGTTGTGAAAAGTGCTTATCGTGTTTTTCATTCAGTTCGAGAGTTATGCTGTACTTGTGGATATAGCCAGTGGCATAGGAGGCGGGGGGCAGGAGGTGCAAGCGCACCCTGAAAAGTTATGATTTGTCGAAAATCCGGGTCAATTTCCTGAAAATCCGGGCAAAATTTGTGAAAATATGGGTAAAATCCATAAAAATGTTCGCAAAATACCTGAAAATCCCGGCAAACAACCTAAAAATACGGACAAAACTGGCGCCCCACGTTGTTTAATTTTGAAAAATTGGCACCTAACGTGTGCAGAATCATATGAAAACCTTTTTTTGAAGGTCATCTCAAAAGCAGGTGTGCATGATCTGTGTGGGAGGAAATATTCGCACAAAGACTTGCCTGAAAACTTTTCGGGGATGTTTGGGAAAATTCGGGCAAGAATCTCTCGCACCCCCAAAATTTGCCTGCTCCAACACCTATGGATATAGCTGCACTGTTTTCACCTTATTAATGACATAATATAACAGTCGAATAGACTGGGTAAGGGGTAAGTTAAAACCGGCGAGTAAGTCCATCCACCCCCATCTTGCTAAACTAAGAATTCCAAAAATTCGTTTTCGTTACCTGTAGTTTGAGGGTTGCTATGAAGTCCTTCTGTTGTGGATATCACGCCCAAAGTTGGATTGCATAGAAAATGACTGGGTGAATTGCCTTTTGGCCAGTTAACTACGAGAGGAACTTCTCAACTTCCAAAGCGACGATAAAACCTTGTCATAGTTTATTAACACGGATGGTCAAATTTTTTGATCAAGCGCAGTGAGCATTCTTCTGGAAGTTTGGGGAAAAATTAACCTGCTATATCTACTGGAGTTTACCAGGATATACATTAGGCTGTATTGCTGAACAAGTTTTCAGCCTAATACTGCACATGCGCAATAAATAACGCAATCGTCTTAACATGGGCAGGACCTGGGGAAACGCCTCAATAAACTGACCAACTTGCAAACTACTGCTGAAAGAACTTACAGATAAAAAACCAGGGGCAAGGTTCACAGTAGTTGAAACCACGATTGCAGAGTTGGAGGTAAAATGTCCGACTCCAACTTGTAGCTTCCAATATTTTCGGACTCCGATCTTTCAAAAATTTCCGACTACGATTCCTTAACAAAACATGAATGAAATTTGTTTGTAACACGACGCAACCAACGAAAATCATGGTGCACAGCAAAAATTATCTGTTTCAACATAGGTTTCACAAGAAATTACACGATTTCAACAGGTACGAGTTGGGATTCCTAACTTAGGAGCGCGATCTATAAAATTATTCCATTAGCCTGTGGGAGTGGGATAAAAAATCCTACTCCGACTTCTAGTGTTCTTAAAAATCTGACTCCACCCAAAAACCTCCTACTTCTTGCGACTCCGCAACCTGGTTGGTACACCTTTTTTTGGGAAAAAAATAACATTTTTTTTTACAAATACAATTGCATTTGCTTTGTTTGTGTTTTTGTGCTAACTAGATCGCCCGCTTATATTTCATTGAATTATTTTCAAAAAATGAAAGATTATTTTCATTCAACACTAAAATCATAAGTGGGGGACGATTTTTAAGCAAAGTTGCTGTAGGGGGCCGATTGAACAAAAAAGGTTGAAGACCACTGGGTTATACCCTTAGGAGCCGAAAACGTCACTAATCGGAGACAAACAGAGCGAGAGTTCTGTGGTGGCGTTTACAAATAGGCGAAAAGAGTAAACCAAATTATATAGTCACATCTGTGTTCGTGGACATAAGGGGATTAGGAAATCGCCGAAACCTTGTCACGAACTGTGCTGACGGCACAAGGGAGCAGCACAAATCGTCGATTCAGGAACGGCGGCTCCATCTGTCAAATGTTGTCAATTGAAGTTACCCTATAAGACAACACAAAAAATGTGACAAAACCCTTTGACCCTAGAAAGAACGCGCATTAAATTCTGTAAAGGGATTTTAAACACAGGTGAATTCGGTTGGTCGCTGCGCGCTTTAAAGTGCAGGTAAATACAAAATAAACACCATCTCCCAAACCAAACTGAAATTCATAACCATGAATGTTTCAAGCATTTTGAGGAATGGCGAATGAGTTTCGAAAGATGCTATCTAGACGAATCAATCCTACAGATTAGCCGCTTGGATATTAATGTTCATATTGGAATACTTAGTCAGGCCAAATTGTATGCATGTAATTTCTCTCAAAATAAAACTGGTTGAAAAGGTCTTGTTTCAGTGTTAAGCATAATTTTTTTGAATACCCAACACGAGCCCATGTAATACCAGATAAAACGTTTTATACATATTCTCCAACTAATTTCTTTACCACTGGGTCCACGCTCTTGTTTTTTCGAACAGTTGAGACAACAAATTTTTGTATTAAAAACGTGGCCCTACAATAATCGTCAGCGGCCTATATGAATGCAACGCAAGCATGAATGTTTGATAGAATTCTTACTTGTGGAAACCATAAGTAATACTCTTTGGTAAACTATTAAGTGAAAACTTACAGCAATCTTACATCCTACTTGGAACTATAGCATATGAAACAGCGACCAATGAACCAATGATTTGAAAATAAATCATTTCCAACATTTTAAAATGAACTGTTTCCGTCATTATCATGGGTGGATTAACAACAACAACAACACACGGAAATTGTTAATGCGTCCGAAAGGCTAACGAATAACATCCAAGCTTTGACTAACTACTAAAGAACGCTTTTTGTTTGATAGAACTTTAGCCATGAAGTTATTGAAAAATTACGGAAGTTTGGAGCAAATCAACTTCACCCAAAACTCATTTACAAAATCTACGTTTTCTAAAGCTGTTTTTATACCAAAACTTACTTTTGATTACTTGATTCACCTTATTAGATAAATTTTCAGAAGTAATGACGAAAAATTGTTGAGAATAAAATTTTGTTAAGTTGATGAATGAACGGAATTTGCAAGAGACTCAGGGAAAAAAAACGGATAAGAACCATTGCCGTGAAATGGTTTTGAAAGACCTCCAAGTTTCAATCCACTATTTAAATTAAATGCACAAACCTCTTATAATGATGAAAAATGTGCATATCATATCATTGAAAGTAGTTTGACCAATCATGTAATTAAATGCAGCTTTCAAAATGCTGGAAAATGTATAAAACTTTGGCATATTTGACATGTATATGTAATGCTCTAAAACAACTGGAACTTGCATGTCAAATTCTTGAAATTTTCCAATGATTTCAGGACGTTCTGTTGGTACGTAGCGTAAAAGCCAAACAGGAATCAAAACGTGTAGAGATACGTTGGATCTACTGGTATGCTGTGGTGTAGAACGGGGGTGCAAGGGGTGCAAACGTTTCTCAAAAAAGTTCTTATTTGATGTAAACCCAGGCAAAATCCGCCGAAGTTTGGGAAAAATCTGTAAAAACCTTTGAAACCTTCACAAAATCCCTGAAAATCTGGGCAAAGCCCTGAAAATACAAGCAAAAATGGCGTCAAACGTGCTTTGATTTTTTTAAAAATGGCACCCAAAATCACATGAAGAACCTGATTTTTGGAGATCATCCCACAAACGTTATTCACGAGAAAATATTCGCGCAATAAGTGAACAAAAATTTTTTCAGGCAAGTTTGCGGAAATTCGGGCAAAAATCCTTCACACCCCCAAAAACGTGCCTACTCCTACACCTATGCTGGCATGGCGGTGATCACGGGTCATCAGCAATTCTTTTATCAACATTGAGCAAATATCCCCATAAATTTTTGTTTTGGAAAAGATTCTGAAAAACTATCGTGGTTGAAGTTTTTCGGATTGTTTGTATGTCCCTGGAAGCAATTGCTCTACAGTGTGTTCATGAGATACTCAAAATCATCGAGGTGTAACCCATTTTTGTATCTCTAAGGAAGACAAAAACTCATGAAAATGGAAAGATGCGATGATGTTTCTTGTAACCTCGCATTTCTTTTAAATTGCTTAAATGGCATTTCATTCAAATTGATTTCAAGACGTTCCGTTGATTAAGCAAATTTCTGACTATGTCTAGTTTCCTAAAGCATTGGTGAATATGCTAATTATTCTAGTTGTTTTTGACTCTTTACGGGTCGCAGTACTTTTTTCTCGTTGTGAGAAACTGGCTGCGCACAGCTGGCACTACTGTTTTAGTTTGATAATTTCTTAAATTTTTTGCATTGCTAGAAGCCAAGGTTTTTGCAGCACGGTGATGTTTTTGCAGAAGCAGATCCAAATTTAGTTTTAAGATACGATCAGTATAGGGCAGTGACGTACGCAGAAAATTTCCGAGGGGGGGTCCAAAGCATAGGCGTAGCCAGAGGAGGGCCAAAGGGGCCATGCCTCCCCCCAAATCTGTAGAAAATATAGTCGTTTTGTGCTTTGAGAGGCGTTTTACTGAACAAAATAGTGTTATTCGCCTAAAATTAAACATTTTGGTATACACTGCGCAATACTGACAGTATACACTGCCGAAAACTGTTTATACATTTTTTAGTTGTAGGGTCTGAGGGGAGGGCCATGGCACAGTGACCACCCCCCTGCGTACGCTAGTGGCATAGGGAATCAAAATAATTACTGAAATCTATCGCAAATTTTGTTTTTCACTGTCTCACGTATACCCAGTGGTTTTAATAACATCAAACGTCTTGTTGATACAATTATGTTAATTTTCTTTCAAAAAACACCCCTTTATCATGCAACGAACATTAATGCCTGCTTCAAAGTTTTAAGAGAATGGATATCTTGACAGTTTCAATTCACACTGAGGAATAAGAAAGAGTAATGACCTCACAGCAACTGAGTGTTGGTGTTTTTCACTTTCATTGTTACTTGTGCACTTTTAAACTTTTACACATTTGGCTGTTGGTAATGAGAAAATTGAAAAATCTTTTTCCTTTTCTAAGTGAAGAGAAGCATATAAGGTATAGAATAATCTATTCTAGAGTAAACAGTTAGCATAATTTAAGACAAAAAAGATGGATTTTATGTTTGTGGATTTTTCTGCTATAACGTGGTGCAATATGTAGTATAGTTCACTGACTAGCTAGCTGCAGAAATCAAAAAAATGTTGTCATCTGTAATTTAGCTCACTCATATATAGCACCTCCGTCGTCTGGTCTTCAGTCACGAATCAGTTTGACCGGGACGTTTTTGCACATCAGGTAGATTAGGGAACTGCAAAAACGTGGTCCATATCCTCTGCTCTGAGAAGTTTCGTGGTGTCCTTTAATTACTCTAGTTACTAGGCTGCAATGGAGTTTCATGCAGATTAAAAAGAGTTCATCAATAACTATTTCCCAATTTTTTTCCAAAAGAGTTCAGAACATGTTTCAAACTTATAAGAACAATACCACAGCCTAGCCACGTTTTTCACCTTTGCACAAAGCATTGCAATGATGAAGCGCATCATTCATGGCCGCAAAATGCTGGATTAACTGTTTACAGAATCTGCAACTGTATGATTCACCCAACGTACAACTGAAACACCAAAAACCGCAAAAGTTTCAAATAATGAACAATGTTCCAACAGAACTGGTAGAAAATATTTTATTGTATTTTTTTGCAAATGCAGTTTGGAACCATTTTGAATTAAAAGAACTGTTTGCAAATCACATTACAGAAGAGGTAAAGGGATGGCATACGCATATCTTGCGTTGTTTCAGAAATCTATTTCGAATGATAGATAATGCGATGGTTTTTTGATTCACAGAGGAAAAAGCTGTAAGTCTTTGGTTGTGGTCAAACTGACAAAAGTCTTCATTGCTTCTTTATGACGAGGGCAACCAAAATGTTTCGACTGAAGGCTATTTCTAAAGCACAAGTCTGCAGCATAAAGTCCTGATGATCTCATTATCTTATTCAAAATTTTCAAAGCGATGACCAATATTTTCTCATCTTGACTTGGTAACTTTGGATTGCCTAGCATCAAAAAACCTTAAATTTTGCAACCTACAATTGCACTTAAAAGTCTCATTAAAAGATAAAATCATGCAAACATGCAACGCAGTGTCTCATACCTAACGCTATAACAGCCGATGCAGAAGTGGTGGCTGCAGCGGAGGCAGCTGCTTTATTGTACGACTTATAATTGCTGTTGATCGGGAAATTTGAGATTTTTCAAGTAAAGCCTCGCAAGGTTGCTGGAAACAAGGACAGAGCAACCCAATTAGCAATTAAAATTTGACAGAAAGACATCAAAAGCAGCGAAGGTACAATGTGGACGTTTTTTGGTCGTTCGGACTTATCCCTAATCTTTAACCAATTTGTTCATGTTTATTCACAAGGTTAGACCTAGGAAAAGTTTAAATTTTCAATACAGTCATGATTTGCTATGGTTTTAGTTACCCAAAGCAGTGCTACTAAGATGTCGTGTTTGTCACTGCATAAGTTTGCAACCTTGCCACCAACAATAGCTAATGTGTGCTCTATTGTGTTGAAAAAGAAAAATCGTGTAAATTTTTGCAAAGAATGGTGTAAAGGTTAGCAGAAAAGCAAGGGGAAATAAGTGTTATTATAAACGTATCCAATGGACTTGTGCTTCTAAGATGAACTTTTCATTTTTGACGGAAAAACTTCCCCTTGCATAGAACCACGTGCTTTTTTGTTAAAATCTTTGCAGCATCTTTTGAAAAAAAGCTCTAATAAATTCTAAGATCAAAGATGTACTTGCAGTTCCAAAACTACTCTTCTTGCTGGTGCCCCGCGCTACAATGGAAGCAGTTCCACAAGGATCCCACCAGGAGCTTTTTATCGATGTTCAGTTCCGAGTGATGTGTCCGCTTCTCCGACGTGCACTAAAGTGGAGACAAGTACGACGAAAAATAACTTGCTTGAGATTGAATAAGACATTTAGAGTGTTTTTGCTAATAAAAAATAATCCACTGTAGTTCCCATTCATTAAGTCAAAGTTGCCGAAGGCGTTAAATGCGGAGTAAACCACTGCTATCAGAAAAAAGGAAAAGCGGACGCTTGAAACTTTGATCTTCGAATTCATTTTTTTTTACTTTGTGTCACGTGTGTATCAATATGGAGAGCACAAAAACCTGGGTGTTGGACCAAATGTTTTGAAACAACTTTCCTCGCATTTTTAACACAACGTCACACTTGCATTGGTAGAATCTTGCCATATATTAACACTCATCAGTAAAATCAGATTAGACGACGTTATCATACTGGGGATTAATTCTACATAACGGTAGGTCTTTTCTCTGTTATTATTTGTGAAACAAAAAGTTAACTCTGTAAGATCACGCAAAAGTAAACGTACAGTAAGATCAGCGCAGACGTTTAAATTCATAATTCAAAGAAAACGCCTTTGGACGCAACCAGGTAAGTACATTTCTTTTCTTGATTGGTTTTATGAACTAAAGATTACAATCAACAACATTTCGAAAACTCATTGGCCTGTCAAGGTTCGGTACTGACTTAGTAGGAGTATTTGTGTACGTTCCCCAATTATAGCACGATGTGGCCATTTTGGAAACTCATTATCAAGTGAACTCAATTATTTCACATCTTGCTGAAGATTAAATGATGTTAATTCAGCTCGGGTAACCGAAACTTAAATGTTTTCACAACTTCGGGGCCTATTTGCACAAATTAAATCTGTCTTTAATTTCAAAGTTGCCGCAAGACAACAAAAGCAAGTATAATGACTTTTTGCGATATCTGCACTGCAAAGCTGCATTAACCCGCGACCGTCTTCAACTGTATTGCTTCTGTTTGATACTCAAGCACTAAATTACAATTACAAAATTCAGTCGCCTTTATCTTTAAAGATAGCTACACACGCGTAACAGGAAATGCTGCAGTAAGTTCAAGACAAAAACCAAAACAAGTTTCATTATGTACTGGGAAGTTGCAGGTAATGTAAGTAGTTTAAAAAGCAAAAACAACAACCAGCCAAAAAGAAATCTAATAGAAAATTCGGACTAGATTTTTCTGGGGAAAAGTGCATGTAATTTCCATCATAATTTCAATCGCATGTAATTTCCACACCTGAAGAAATGCTTACACTAATAAACGGATTAGACTCTAAAAAATCATGTGAACACGATGATATTCCGGTGCGCGCTTTGAATTTGTCAAAATACTTGCTGACACCACTTCTATCAAATGCTGTAAACGAAAGCATATGTGACGGTGTCTTACCGGACAATCTAAAAATCGCTAAAGTAGTACCAATTTTTAAGTCTGGAGATAGCGAAATTCGCACTAAATACAGACCGATATCAGTTCTAACATACTTTTCAAACATATTTGAAAAAGTACTGTACGTAAGACTGAACGATTGTTTTACCAAAAATAACTTGTTGAGTCAAAACAATACGGTTTTCGCAGCAACCATTCCACATCCCTGGTTAGTGCAGACTTCTACGAAAATCTTCTTTAGAACTTCGATAAACACTTATATCATGAGAGGTTTTCTTAGATCTCAGAAATGCATTTGACTCAGTGAATCACTCCATTTTGGTAATAAAACTTGAGCATTACAGCGTAAGGGGAAATGCGCTCAAACTAATAGTCTCATCTCTCCAACAGAAAACAGTAGGTTCAAGGGGGAAATATTAAATCATCTTTAAATTCAATTATTTCTGGGGACCCCCAGGGCTCAATTTTAGGCCCATTGTTTTTTTTTAATATTTATAAACGACTTACCAAAGTCAAATTCTATGAAAACTACACTTTTCGCTGATGATACAGTTTTAGTTCAAAGTGACAACAATCTGGGAATGTTACAAAACTCGGTTAATCGTGAAATGACAAAAGTAATGGATTGGCTAACCGCAAACAAACTCCCACCAAATATTTCCAAAACAAAATATATGTTGATCACAAATAAATGTGTAAGCATGGAATCCTTTGTAACAAATGTAAACACTAATCGTATTGAAAGAACTTTGACTTACAAGCATGCCTGTAGCCACAGGGGGCATTCGGGGACAGTGCCCCTTCAAATTTCTTTTGTGTCCCCCCAAATTTTATTACGCCCAGAAAAATTTGTTTTAAACATAAAGTAAAACCAAAAACCTTGCCCCTTGAAAATGTATTGTGCCCCACCAAATATTGAAACCTGGCTGCGGTCTGCTTAGAAGTACCTTGGTATAATTGTAGATGAAGAACTGACTTGGAAAGAGCATTGTAAACAGTTGTGTTGCACTATATCCAAATATGTTGGTGTAATGTATAAAGTCAAACATTATGTAAATAACCAAGCATTGCGTATGTTGTTTCACAGTTTAATAAACTCACGAGCACAGTATGGGTTTATTGCCTGGGGAAGAGCAGCTTCATGTCACGTACAGCCAATATTGGTTGTTTTAAACCGCGCCATGACATGCTCAAACCCAAATAAACTTCTGACTAACAAAGTAACTACCAATTATAAAATGCAAAAAATTATCCAACTAAAAGATATATACAATCTTGAAGTGAGCAAATTCATATTCAAATATACTACCTATCAGTTACTTGCTAGATTTAACAATTATTTTAAACTCATTACAGATGTTCATCCATATAATACAAGACAAATCAAAACCCGACAATGTGCTTTACCAAAAGCACGTTCAAACTCAGGTGCTAAAATGATAAAATATAATGCAATAAAAATCTGATCAAAAATTCCTCCGGAAATAAAAAATAAAACCTGTTTGGCACTTTTTCTGGCAGAATATAAGAAATATGTAGTACTCAGCTACTATAATCATACTTTGTGTTCTTATTTATTGGTGTACATAAACCAAGTGGATTGATTTAATTACTTAACGTTGTTACAGTGGAAAGTGTCAAATCATGAAGTATCTCT
>JGI24158J21664_10004044_pt1 | contig 18714 bp, 11 predicted proteins | sample Ectturendosymbi3_FD_21664 | JGI IMG/M metagenome (IMG submission 21664)
GGAGAGAGTATAGGCCACTTCTTTTCATAGTTCACAAAATCCTTTGTTGCTTGAATTTCTTCTTTGTTGCATTTCTTGTTGTTACTGCGGGTGGTCATGTTGTTCAGTATAACACAGCAGGTAAGTAGAGTGTTGTATAATTAACTGACAGTTAACAACAAAATTAGCAATACAAAACCTAAACCTTATTCAAATAGAATGAAAACATCCTTGAGGAGCTGGGATGGATAACGTGCGTTGCATGGGAAAATCGATCGAAGACTTCTTGAAAAAAGTCTTGTCTACTTGTCTGCAGAATAGTATGATTGGCCGAATATGTAAATTTACAAATGCTTGTAAATTTAAATTTACAAATGCTTGTAAACTTTGTTTTGTTTCTTAGTAAAATGCAATATTTTAGTTTTTCTTTGTGCTTCCACTACAGGAATGAAAAATGGCTAGGCCTACATGCTCAGTAAGATATGAACCACATTTATCTGATAAGGCTCGTTCTTCTGAAGCGTCCAGGTTTTCAATCACAAAAATATGGTATGCCTACCTGATCATAAGTTTTCTCAGGGTATATGATATGTAGAATATCATTCTGTGCATGCGCACATGGCGTGAAGTCAGAAATTTCGCTTGACACCGGGACTAAAACGGGACGTATGGTATGCCTAATCATACATAAACTGGACAATCGTTCACCTGACAGCTGATTGAAGCCACGTTTTCACTCGTTTCAGAATACAAAATATCTCTCTTAGCGATGGATGAACAAGAAAGTTAGACAATCTCGCAAAACTGTTTACAGCAATGAAAAGTAGGCTAGACCTGTATTTTGACACGACTATCGGACAACTTATAGAGCAGATGAATCATGAAAACTCACCACAGCAAATGCAGTTTTGCACCGGACTCGAGTCCTGAAATCCGTATCCTGTACAGCTCTGTTACACTGTAATGTAACACTTGGTGGGAGCAACGAACATTTCTCCCTAAGCTGTTGCAGTTTGCAGGCTCTGCAAATCTGCAATTGATGGTGCCACTGCTGGGCTAGCGCATAACGCGTATGCAATTGCAAAATATGTGAGTGGCAATGCAGTTCGGGCATGCAGAAAGTAATTCATGCAATAAGCATCGCATAATGCAAGGATATTGATTGTGATGTGAGCACAAGTGCAAGACTTGACAAAAAGCAGCATTCAACAACACAAAGACAAACAAGCTAGGCTATGCAATGCAGATGAAAAACAAAAAGTGTGGCCAAAATGACTTGTAATGATAGCATTTCCATTTGACACATTAGAAGTGAGGTAGTGTCTATTTTGCGTCATGAGGCAAAAGCTGTGTTCAGGTTATTTTGCCTTTAGTCGAATATGCTTGGTTGAAATGGTCACCTGATAATTACAAGTACGATATGCCAAGACAAGAGAAGAGACAAGGATTAGCGTTAGCTTTAGGGTTAGAGTTTACAGTTAGGGTTGAGGATAAGATGCAGTTCTTGCAATGCAGACAAGGAGCTGCAAACAGCTTGCCAGCACTGATACCATGACAAAACTCATTCATCAGACCAAGCTGCACAGACACAGACATCACAGTCAACTACAGTAAATGAAAGCTGGCCATCCTTTCCAAACTTGACATGGACCACGCAGTTAGTGTTCAGCTGAAAGCAGAATAGCTCCAGCAGTGCTTTTGCCTCATTCGCAAAATTAGACACTGCTTAAAAGCAATGTAACAGAAAATTTGTCTGCACTATGACTATGCAGATTATAGTTTAGTCACCACATGCCTAGGCTAACCTCTGCTCCCACTTTATAGCTATCTTGAAGAATGTTGCCAGTTTGCCTTGACAGTTAATCACAGCGTAAATTGTAAACAGGCTATAACATTAAATTGTTTTGCAGCTATACTGCATTCATTAAATTACAAGGGATGGTAAGGTATGTGTAACACTGTCTATAGAAAGAAATCCTTTCTCAGCAAAAGAATCAGACACTAAGATCTTACAGAGTATATATTTCACCTACGATATAGACATCAGCTTTTATTCAAATAGAATCTATGTGTAACGTTTAACCCTTAAACGCCTGGTGCTTTACCAATCACTATTACTTAATATGGGTCGCTAGTGTAATGACCCGTGTTGATTAATACTCAGTATTATACTGGCAAGTGAGTAGAAGCCAGGACATCGGCAAATTGGAAGTTTTTTTACAATATCATGAATATCACTTGAAAACCTGGCAAACTAAAGCTCAGAAACAAGAAAAATTTAATAAAGTTAAGGATTTCCTGAATGTCACCAAGAGTTTGACAAATGAAAGTGCAAAAACGGAAACATGTAAACTCTCTATATAGGTTAGAACAGCATGCAGAGTCAGTAACAAGGCGTTCGTTGACCCTGTGCAGTATGAAGAAAGTACTGTGACAATTTTATGTTTGTTGCAACGTGGTTCCCCACAGTTTTGGTTAAAAAAATACTAAAAATTCGTAAAACATGGCAAAAATTAAAAATTAACTTTTTATCAAATTTATGTTTTTTTGGTCATAACTTTTGAACCAAAAATGCTAGAAAGCCAATCAAAGCTCAAAAGACTCAGATTATAGCCTAGTTTCCAATGAAACTTGACTCAAAGAATTGGCTCATACGGTTGGGGCCCAGGGCACCATGACCTTGGCCAAAAAGGCTTAAATCAACCCCAATGCCCCACTTATGATGTGACTCACGAAAAACCTAAAACTTTTGAATTAAAAAAAGAATCCAAACTAAATACTTGCTGCATCTTTTGAGGGTTTGAACAACTCTCTAGCTGAATTACTTGAAGCATTATGGAGTTGCTGAGTGACACAAGAAACATGAAATCTACTGGCTACCCAGGTGGAATCTCCAGAAAGACCGATATTGAATTATATCAAATATATTTATAGAAAAACTCTTTGCGTTTGTGGTACCCACAGCTTATCAGTGTTTACGTCAATGGTGTCTAACGCATTTGATTTATGGGCTAAAACTTCGTTTGTATGAAAGCAATGCCAATGAGCTACTTGACGATTACATGGAGTATTCAAAGTGGTGAACTATTTGATACGGGTAATATGGCACTTGCAAAAAATTCCGCTCGGTTGTGGTCGCTAGAGACCCACATAGGCATTTCAGGGGTATATAGTTATTTGAACTTTTGGTTAAGAAATCTCTGAATGTTTTAAGTGATAATTTTTAAGTCCTTGCATGGAAGCATCATATTTTACTATCTATGTAAAGCTAAGTTTTGTTTAACCTGTCAAGTGTTAAGTTGTATGAAATATAGTCTTAATGACGGCATATCTTTGTTTTTGCTTTTTTAGGATAAAGTTATCCTCCAAATGAGTATTTGCCTGAAATTGCCCAGAACTTTGAAATTAGGGACTCTTTACAAATATGCATGCTATTAAAGTCTGGAAATAAGATACCTTTAGACATCTGTTAACAGCAAAGTTTGTGTTTTCCTAAACTCTTGCACATAGTTGTTTCAAAAAAAGCTTAAACTATGGAAGTGTTTAGTATGGTATCACAATTGCAAAGGAACCAATGTGTAAATGCCTAGGGACAACTATTTATTAAATAGACAGCATTGAATAATCAATCAGTCAACTTTTCTATTTGAATAGGGACTACAGATGTGTAACACATGAAACTAGTTTCCTTTTGCAAATAAATTGTGATTGATTTGCTTGGTGTGGGTCACCGTTATGACTGAACTATTATTGATAAGTGATGGGAACAAGCTTGAATCATTGCACGGAGATGAGAGCAGAACCAGGCAGGAGATTCCTCAAACAGCTGGCAGCAAAGCTGAAGCTTGTAATTGTTGTTGTCAACTTAGAAAGATAATAAGTTTTGCTTTACTTTTAGAAAATGTAGAACTGTGCATCTGATTATAAAATTTGAAATATGTACTGATTTTACTGGTCAGCACAGGCATGGTTATGTTTTTCCTATTTGTTCTTCTGCAAATTGTTTTTTATTTTTGTAAGATTGAATGTCTATGAAAGAGTTGCAGTGAAAAAATTATTTTTTAATCACCTCTAATGGTTTTAGTGAAAAAAATATTTTTTAATCACCTCTAATGGTTTTAGTTTTGCTCTTTTTTGGCAAAATGCAGCAAATGTAACAGTTATCAAGTCACATTTTTGATCAAATAGATTCAGTTTCAGAGATGTCCAGAGTATTTTTTGGCTTTGTAAATAAACTTTGTTCTAGCTTTGCTTACTGTGTGGAGAAACACCGTTACAGTTTTCATGTAAGCAATTTTTATGTGCAAAATTAGGTGCTGAAAAACTGCCAGCAATTGTCAAAGTCATTGAATACAGTTGTACTTCTAGCTAAAATCAACTTGCCTCTTATGGTATCAAAGTGTTGTCTAGTTTTTTTAGAGAAAGTTAACAGTATTATATGCTTTTGGAGTTATATGTACATTTTTATAAAAGTACAGTATCAAAAAACTGGTTTTGCTATCACCAATGAAAATGCACCACACACAATGATTTTCCACTGCTGTACAAGAAAAGAATGCTAATTTGTTGTTGGATTACTGGACTTCATCTACTAGGATATTAAACTGAACTTGCATTTACATTGTGCTCTATCTTTGTCATGCTCATTGCTATATGGAAGGTTTATATGAAATTTGTGCTTTAATTGCATGGTTCTTGTTTCTGCTTACAACATCATACAAAACCTTGTGCTATTCTGTAAAACACAGAAGCTGCCTAAAGGTTAAGTTGAAAAAGCAAGTGAGAAGTCAGTTTTTTTCTGCATTTGTAAATTTGTGTTTGTGTGGTCACTTGATAAATTTATTTTGAAACTTTACCTAACAGATTTTTTAAACATAAAGGCGTGTAGTTCTCTTGGTATATGACTTGCCATTACCCTCTTCACATGATCCAAGCTGTTGTTAATTCTATAAAAGTTCTCCCTTGCATTCTCCATATTATTCTAGTATTGGTGATGTTGTGCTTTTGCAGACTATACCTAAGACAAGAAGCTTATGCCATTGAAGATCGGTTTGAATCCAGCGCCTTACAGAACTTTCACCTTAGATTAGCTATTTTTTGGTTTTCATTCAATATTTTTGAGAAGTAGATTTTCAGATCATTTCAATCAGTTCAGACCTTACTTTGTTTGGCTTGTTTTCAGAAAATCAGAAATGTTACTCAATTTTTTTATTCTGTTCTTTGGTCATTTAGCTTTAGAGATCGCATTTGGTTTCAGTCCTTGAAAAGTTTGAAAGCGACATACCAAGTGATTTTTTTGCTCATGAGGGTGAACAAGATGAATTTTGGTTAGGATTCTATCCATAGAACTCCCTTTGTTCTGCCTTATGTTGGTGCCTGAAAACAAAGTATTCTGCATGTTTTGATATTCAGATTTCTAAAGCACATCACTTATTTTGGTTTACTTCTTATTTGCTTTGCAATTCATGGAACACTTATTTCAAAATAATAAATGGTAGATTTTCTTGATATATGCTTTTGTTGCTACCAGATTCATTTGCACTTCCTACTGTGAGGACTTAGCCTTCTAGCAAGTATATCACCTTATTTTAAGAATTGGCTCATATTTACAACGAATCCGTACTTTGAGAATTACTAACAGATATTCCTCATACATGGAGAAAGATTGCTTCATTGGAACATCAGAACAAGGTGTGTTTTTCCCAACTTTATTATTATTTTTGTGCTCTTTTAAGCATTGAGGAATTAGAAGGCATAGTTTTATTGCTAATTTAACATTTGTAGCAATCCACATAGTTTTGCTGATCTTTTGCATGACTGTGCAAAGCGACAAATAGATCATTCTGTGTCAGAATTGCCATGAAACAGCAACTTGATAGCAATGTGTTAACAGCAACTTACAACAAGAAGAGCCTGTTGAAGTTGCCTGCCTAATGAGGTTCCCCACAAGTTGAGTGGCAGGAATAAACCAATCATCTTGCCCTAGCATAGGCGTAGCCAAGGGAGCCATTCCCACAAATTTCTAGCATATCTTGTTGTTTTGTGGTTTGAGAGGCAGTGTCCCAAACAAAATACCGTTGCTTGCTTTAAGTAAAAACATTAAGTCTGCAAAAAATTTTGTGTTGGTTACGCTAAGTGCCGTAGTATTGGGTATCAATTGTGGTGCAACACCTTGCGGTATTATTGCGTAACAACTGTGTTGCGACAACATGTGTTTCCTTCCTGTCCAGTGTCAATTTCGTGCGATTTGGCGCGTATCCAGGGCGGGAGGGCAATCAGGGCAATTGCCCCCCAATTCCGAGACTCGCCCCAAAAATTTTCAGGGCAATCAAGCTTTTGATGTGTAAGCCAAAGAAATATTTCAGCGCATATCACCGGAAATGCTTGCGGAAACCTACTGCATAATTTCGTTTAACCTGATGAAAGCACTAAGGTTCACCAATTGTCCATGATTAATCAAACGTTGGGTACATGGGCGTCGGAAAATTTTACCCAGGGGTTGTATACTAGAATTTTCCAGGTGAAACCAAGAAGTTTCGTAGGGTGGGCAAAAATGGTGAAATTTCTTTTTTTCACTTGAAACAAAGTAAACAGCCATTTTTGCTGAAAATATAATAAGAAAATGTCAAATTTCAAAATGCAGGGAGGGGCCTACACTAAGTCCCCTTCTGCCACAGAGGCGTAACGAGAGGGAAGGTGGGCGCGATTCCCCGGGCGCCGAAAAGTCCTAACAATGTCTGTAGCACTTTCTTCAAAAGCAGATTTGCTTCCGAACGACCTCAGGTTCGAACATGCGGGCGCCAAACTTGTCTCTTGCCCCAGGTACCATCTAACCTCGTTACGCCCCTGTTCTACCCCTCCCCTTCCGACGCCCATGGTTGTATGTAGTTTACATGCTGGTGAATTCATGTCATGGCTGACATTTTCCTGAGATGTAAGCTCCCCATCTGGAAGTTAGTGATAATGAAATACTATGTTGTATCTAACCGCTTGTAATCACTAATCAAAGTAAAACAAGGAGTAACACTTTTCTCAGCTTTTTCTGATATACCGGCTTGCTGAATCTGACCTAATGGTGATGTAAATTTAATTTGAAGCGCATCGCAAAAATTCCTCTTTGGTAGCTCAGGCGTGCTTAAAATAATATGCATCTTACCCTTGTCTGCAGCATAAGCCGTAGCCTTAAATGTAAATCGTATATTTTTGTTTTTGTACAGTTTTGAAACTAAATAGCGGTGATGTACGTTTTATATGCCTTGAAGCTCAAACTTCGGTTGAGAATAAATCCAGTTTTAACGTCTTTTTTATTGCGCAAATAGGCCATACACCAGGGGTCGAAAACTTAAATAGCTCCGAGAGCGAAACGAGGACTTAAAAAAATAGGGCCGCTTTATGACTACCCTAGGGTCGCTTCATGACGCTGACCCAACAAAGGCGGTACCTGAGCCTTGCTAGAAACAGCTTGTACATCTTTTTTCCGGCGAATGGTATTGTGAGACGAGATATAGGAAATTATCTCTAGCTCTTTCTACCTTCGTTTTGAATGAACTTGTTGACTCGCGAGCTTAGCACTTTTAAACACTGATAATAAACTAAATAACCTCAATGTTGATTATTTCAAAATTCCCGAAAAGCCTCGCGGACCGCACAATATGCGCTCGCGGGCGGCGTGTTTGAGACCTCTGTCATAGACACTGCTTATCAATAACAGCATTCTTTCTAGATATTTAGTTGTTACGATTAAAATTGCATTGTAACGTTAATCACAGTCATGTCGAGCGTTACCGTTTTCATCAATGATTTCATATTAACTTTCTGACGAGAAAAAAAAGCTTGTGTCAAGTAATCACAATCCAACCTGTGCATGGTCTAAAAGTGTTACAACTTTCATCTAATGTTAATTGCCACCCTATCCTTGCAATCAGTTTTAGTGATAAAGCGCATGCAACTAAAATGAAAAAAATGATTTTTTTCCAAGTCAATTGGATTTTGTTATTTGAACACTCATGGATTTTTAAAAATTTAACCGGTTACACTAGAATGGCTAAATCAGCGGTTCCCAAACGTATGCAAATTTATTCAGAGGACATGTGTAACTTTTGCATTTCATAGTATTTAATGACATAAAATCCAAACATTTTTCAAACGCGTTGAGGTATTCTGGCCTTTACTTTATCAGCTGCATATGTCGACCAGTCGCTCAAGAATTGAATAAGATCCACGTCTTATATGTGTGCACGTTTTGTAGAGCAACTACGGGAGTCAGTGTCTAAGGCAAAGTCGCTACTCGGCTTCGATTAAGCGTGTGTTAGCGTAGCCTACACCAGAAGCGTGTAAATATAAAAACGCAATCATAATGGCGGCCACAATGACAACTGCAACATTGGCTGCATAAGCATACTACAGATTTTGCACTTAAACATCGAGATTTTCGCAAGCGCTCTTGCATGAAACTTTTACGAGCAAATGGCGGCTTTCATCCAAAATAGAAGCTTGAAACTTTACTAAAAACCAGCTTTTAAGATTTTTCATTTCAACGAAAATAGACTATGTATTGGTCGGCTCAAATCTGACTATATTATTTAGAAAATAGCGCCAGAAAATGCACCTTTTATGGATGATGCTTCAAGGACAAGGGGCATTAAATAATCAAAGTTTGAGACTTGGCTGTTGTTTGCCCCCTTATCCAAATTCCTGGCTGCGTGCCTGGATTTGCGTCTGTCTTTTCCTTTGCATCACTGATAGAAGTTACTTCTCAGACACGTATCATACATATACTGATTACAGCTTTCTACTTTCTNCAGTTGACTTAGCTCACATGTGTTTCAAGATTTTTTTTTGTCAGGTGTCACCAAAAANACTACTTGCCCCGTCCCGTGGGGCATTNTATCCGGCAAAACATGTGGCGATGCTTCTGATGATCCCGTTCTTTGCATGCACGGCTGGCTGGATAACTGCAACACGTTTGACGAACTTGTTCCACATCTACCGAAAGGTTAATTGAGTTAAACTTTAGAGCATGGGAAGGCTAAGGCGTTTATATTTTGATCAGCCTCTGGACATAATTGGAAATATTCACACGTGGTGTTTCTATTCTACTGCATGCGTTGTACATCAGGTTGATTTTTGTTGCATGCTTCATCATTTTTTAAACTCTCATCGCACGGAGCTAATTTTAACCGCTTATATGTAAAACAACACACATGTCATCCAACTTATGTTAGCAAAACTGCTCAATGCATTTGGCTTTCGAAATACATAGAAAATGATACATCATTATCAATGCAGACATTTATCCACACCTATGAAGGCGCAAACCAAATACAAAGTTTTGTGAAATGCAGGACATGAGCTTGATTTGATTGTATCAATGCTTTTATTACCAAACCATCCAACCTGTAATCAAGTTGTATAAACAAGTCCGTAATGGTAAGGTTTAAGCAGCAGAGCGCAATTGCGAAAAAACACAAAACCCCTGCTTGCTGGTTGTTAAAGCTTCCATTTTGCAAGTAACGCACATTTTTGCAGGTAGGTTTTACGTGATGATTGATTTTCCTGGACATGGTCTTTCTTTACCTCTGCATCTTGGAATGCCGTACAATGTTGATACGTACATTGGCACTGTCCAACGAGTTGTACAAAGTAAGCGATTGTGTTGAGGTTTAGGAAATTGTGTATGGTTTTCAGTAAGAACTGATTTGGGTATCGCTTTGCAATTTTGCTTTTTTTTCATATTTCCTTACTATTTTGTGTTGAAGGCTTCCTTTTTACTTTTGACTATCGAAACTAACACTGGTGGTGTGCACTTAACAGTTCTGCATCTTTTGGTCTCTCCTCATGGATTGTATTTGAATAAGACGGTAAATCGCAGCGTTTATAAACGTTGTTGTCTTTTGTGGTCGAGGATAAAATGATACTGTTCTCGTTGGCGTGTTGGGTTTACTGTTGAGTGAAAACGGGGAAACCTTTGAAGAAAGTACGACTCAAGAACATACAAGTATTTGCTGATTTCTGCGCAAATGTTAAAGCAACTGTGAGAAAGTTGAACGCGATGGGAAATAACTCAGTTACAAGAAGAAAATGATCACTTGAGAAATAAAATGTATCAGTGAGCAAATTTACTGGCGTATAGATTTTATAAACAAGAACAGCACAAGAGAAAATTGCTTATTCTTACAAACTGGGTTCCGAAAACGCCACTGATACTTGCATCGATGTTGGGGCGGTGTGCTGCATGAAGTGAGAGAAGATCTCGAAATATATCTTGAATCATATGACGTACAATGGGTATGTACGTCATATGACCAATCCCGCAAAAAATAAGAAACAAGCAAACTCCAGTGAATGTCAGTTTCGTCTCATCTAAGAAAAGTTCCTCACGAACAAAGAGAAGCTCAAAACCACGAAAAGACAAAATAAATTATATACCCATGTAGAGCTTACTTCTCTGAGGTGTAAACCTTTTGCAAAAGCCCTGCTCACAACTTAGCATACTGGTTCATGTGAAATGGCTATGTAACAGCTGCCATGGCATGTGAGTGACTGCAACTTCACCACAAGATCACTTCAAGCACAGTGTTGATTTCAATTCAAACAAATGCGCTGCGAAAGTTTTGTTTATTTATGACTGGCTGTAGTCGTGGATGCACAAGCACGTGACTAAGAAAACTAACTGTAAATTCGATCTGGAGCTGTTACAAATTTACATAATATTTATTTAATCCGAGGTACTGTAGGCAATAAATAGGATGTTTCACTCGCTACAAAAACGTGTTGTCTGGTAGTCACGAACTACGTGTTTGTACAGACCCTGTATTAGCGTATTGCGGCCAACCGAAAAAGATCAGTTTAGTAAATGTGCATATACTGTCACGTTTTTCATAGTTAATGTCTTTGCAGTTTTCCTTATCATTTTAGTGTGGCTTTATGGAGTCTTTTTTAGCCAATTGGTGTCTTTTTCTGCAACCTCGCGTGTTCTTTGCAAATTTATGCGCTTTTAGTAACCTCACATATCTTTATTCTGCAGTAGCAAATCTTATTTTATTACTTAATTACTAGTTTGTGACAAGTTGAAGTACTCCTTTCGAACATTCACGTGTATCCTTCGGACAATACATGTTTTTTTGCATTTGGCGTCTTTGTATGGCGAAATTGCGTGGTTTTTGCAATATTCCGGCATTTGATTTTGACTGACCGAATGACAATACAGTAGTGTATTGTTATTCAGTCAGTTAAAATCAGAGTTGCGGAGTCATAGGTGAAATGTCCGACTCCAACTCCTAACTTACAAAATTTTCCAACTCCGACGTTTCCAAAATTTCCGACTCCGACGTTTCCAATATTTCCGACTCCTTGACATATCCTGGGAGAAGTTTGGCTGTCAACAATGGCAAAGAAACGAACTAAAATGATTTTAGAAATAAGTATTTTGCTCCTGTCCCCAACTACATGAGTTAAGGCTTTGAATTAACCTGTTTCTGTGGTGTCCAGCCAGTAAGAGGCCTAGAGCCATATTTCTTACTGTGTTACCGCAAAGAGCCACAGCATACACATGAACATCACTCATTGCTTTCTCAGTCACACACATACCTTTGCTCACACATGTGTCGCGTAAATGCGCTCGCGTGTGTATGTACTTGTACAAGCCACCAAGCACGCTTCAACGCAATGCGTATGTAGGCCGCATCTCGTGTGTAAGTGGCACCCCGACTTGTAAAGGTGACCAGTTGGTATAAAATTTTGCTACTTACGAATAAATGCGGTATCTACGTAAGAGCCGTGGTTTGGCCAGGCTTGATCTACTTATTTAAAGAATATTTACTAATCATAAAAATTGTTTCTGTTTACTGTGAGCAGCTACGACAACGTGAATTAATTAAACAATAACAGCACTAACATACGAACTACGTTCAAGAAGTCTTTGTAAGTGGTACATAGCGAGAGTGAGTAGCTAACTACAGAACTATTTGATAATTTTTTAATTTTCTGAACAGAACATAACATAAAAGATTAAAAAAAAAAAAAAAGATTTGTTTTAATTGTAATCAGTGGCGTAGCGAGGCTAATCTCGCCCGGGGCCCACCATAAAAGTGCCGCCCTTCGCCCTTTCCACCTCTCAAATTTGCTTACAAGAATTTAAAATGAAAGAGGATCATGTTTCGCGCATATTTAAAGATATAAGGATGAATAAAGCAATTTGAAGATCACAATCAAACATTCACAAACTGAAATGGGTCTTGTTTTTCATTGTCGATTATGAGTCTTACTTTTTTCTGCTTGTCGCCACCTTCGTCATTATTACTTTTCCTGATTTTTTAGCTTTGGTGGTTTTTAGTCTCTGGTAAGTCCACCGCTTGGCTTCTTAATAGTTTACTCATTCCAGGGGATGAAACGAAAAAATTAAAGGATGTGTTGGCGGCATACCTACTTTGCAGATGTAAACATTTAAATATGTTATTTCGTGTAGTATCTCTGTCTGAAACTAATAAAGTATACAAACTGCATATAGCAGGCTACAATAGTAATTTCATAATATGATTTCAGTGATGTAAATGACGTTTCATTGTTCACTTCACGTTTCAGTAGTGGTTTAAATCTCTAAGAATGTATAAAAGGCTTCAAATGTTAACTTTGTCGGCACTTGCGCGAGGTCCTCTGTAGATGCAGAACCCATTTTGATAAAATAGGTCAAATACGCTTAAAACTGGCTCTGGGTGAGAAATGCTGACTTGCAGCCTTTATCATAACCTGCACACTCGGTCTGGCTGTTAGACTTTTTCATGGGTGTGGTGGGGTGGGAACGGCGTTCCCACACCTTTTTGCACTACATTGAAACATGGCTGCGATCTCACAGACGTGATAGTGACACGCAGATTCGCACTGCTAGTCAAAAGTCCGCAGTGAAACAGGAAGATCCAGTGTGGAAGTGCTCGTGGGCGAATGCTCACTTTATTCGAACTATTTGGTGCTGTCTTCCTCTTTATTTGGTGTGGGAACGGCGTTCCGCCCAGGGCCCCCTGGGTCTCCCCTTGCTACGCCACTGCTTGTGATATTGATAGTGCCTGCTGCTCACTGCTTGCATTGTGTTACTGACTAAAACCACAAATTCGTTCGCATTGTGTACCTATGGACAATATGTTTGCAGCAAATGTTGCTTTTCCGATTACGCAGAAAAAAGGTACAGAATGCACTTCGCCCGAATAACTACGCAGTAAATCACCTGAGCAAACAGGAAACACACAACAGCTATCAGAACAAACACAATTTACTTGCAGCAAAGTTCATGGTCTTCCGGAGTCAAGGTAAAAAATCCGACTCCGACTCCTAGTATTCTTAGGAATCCGACTCCGCCCTAAAACCTCCAACCCATTTGTCTTTTTGCAAAGTTGCGTGTGTTTTTGCAAAGATCTTATGCAAGGATTTTTGACTGGAATGTGAATTCCTGGTAGCATTACCAAATTTATTGCATCACAAAATGTAACCATACGATTGCATTTAATCTATTAAGTGATGTGTATTAAATTTTTGCATTTGCTGCTTGACATCAAAACAACGTGCTGGTGTCAACGACACGTGCAAACCAATTGCGAATGAAAATTGAGTGTTTTTTGATTGACTGTGTGGCTTTAATCTTTTGCACAAAATCTGGAACAGACAAGGCGCATTTTTAGGGAAGGTTGGTTTCAGGATAATTGTATCGTTTCTTACGTATTACAAAGAAAGGAGCATCAGAATTAAAAGCTCGAGCGCTTTTCTGTACGCACGGGTCCTTGCTATTGAGTACATTTTGTTTTGGGACAGGTTTCGGATGGACTGCTTTCAGCATACTTGGACACAGTTTAGGTATGTGTGCTAATTTTTGCTGTTTGATTGAAGTAACACTTATTGTGAGCATAATGCTTCGAACTTCATAAGTAACAAGTGCTTGTTTTCTTTCGGGCTTATCTTTTTGATAACAGAAATTTCTGTTCTTGCACAAACCTATGGATGGTGCTTTAGTGCATGTTCAGTGAATGATCATATCACTACATGTATGATAGCATGTTACCCAGTATACACTCGTAAGGATTATGATGAACATGATAGCTCTGGATGTGTGCTTATCGCTTGATTTGTTACCTTTGTTTTAATTACAATGTCTGTGGAGAGAAAAGTGTAACAGCTCTTTTCGACCAAAAAAGTGGTAATTTTACTGGTTAGCGAACAAAACCATTTGAGGTAGTAAGAAATATTTCCCAAATTGTATTTTTTGTCCAAAGTAAAAGTTTCCAAGCGTTTCCGTCCAACTTGTGCTGTCTTCAGCACAAAATTGTCCAATTTGTCTGTTTTTTTTTCTTAAATTTTAGATTATGCCACAGGCGTCGCCCAACTTCATGTTTGGTTTTAAGAAACTTCTTACGCTACCATAATCTACGAAGCAAATCATAAAGTTACGTAAAGAATAAGAATTAACGTAACTGAGCAGTATATGCAATGCACATCTGACAACAGTCAGAACCCACGTGATCACGACATATCGAATAACCAGCAGCGTGGAGGCGATACAATACAATGGCGATAGAACTGCAATCCCCGCTAATTGCACGTTTACGGCAAACACGAAACCCCATTGATCGTGTACGCATTTCACAACATTATCCAAGAAAATAACTCTGGAACGTTCTTCAACATGTTCACCCAACATGCAAAAATGTTTCACGCAACTTCTTTCAAAGTGTACATAAAAATTAGTGAAATACTTTTCTGTGCTTGTGTCAACAACAAAATACAATTTTAATAGTGAAAATTTCTTAAGTTTTTCAAAAACTTGCGAAATTAGGAAATTGTTCGTTTTCTTTGCGAACTTTACTCCAAATTTTTGATTGTGATTAGAGCCTTTGCCTTGGCGACAGGGCACTTTCTGAACGTATCCTTACAAACCTACAGCTTGTTCACTTTCTTCTTCCTATGACAGCAATGGTGATCTTATTCGCTTCAGTTCAGACAAGTACAATGGCGCTTGTGTCTGTTTCTTAGATTTTAATGCGAAGCTTTGTTTCTTGATCCTATCCGGTAAACGATTTTCCGATTGTCTCAAATGCCAACTTTTTTGCATTGCTGCTTTTCACGGCTTGCATTAAGTCAGACAAGGCTATTGTTGGTATGGTGATTTTTTAATCAGAGGGGTCAGTGCGTCTCAGCCGGTATGAATGCGCTGCGGTCGCTTGTTTTTTTCATTTTCTCCGCCTTCCTCAATCGTTGAAAGATGTGCTATTTCGGATTTGTTCGTGAAACGTGCATTTCGACATGTGTCAAACAGATTGCTGAATGTTTAGAATTAAGACGGTGCTTATTGTTAACCAGCGAATGAACATGAAAGAAAGCCTTGGCTAGAAAATCATAGTCTGAGTTATAAGGAAAGTTGATACCACCCTGTCACATATTTCAAACAAATATGATGTACAAAGAGTGCAGGGACAACCGCCTCCGGACCTAGCTGCAAAATAAAGCAAAGTCTGTGTTTTTATGTGTGCTTTACAAACGACTAAAAAGAAATTTTGGCAAGGTCAATTGAGAATTTGTATTTATGAGGTAAACCTTTGCGGACGCAGCGCCCCACTTTGGGAGACATATCGGTTATACGGGATTTGAAAATGTCTTTGCACATTTAAGCTGGGCCTTAGTTTTTCTTTTTCCCGTTTGCGTCCACCCCACTTGAAGAAGATTGTGTTTAGTGTGTGTAAAATCTTTTTCAAAACATTTTAACTGCAATATAGCTATTCAAGCAAAGCAGTGAGAGGCATTTTGCGTTATCTTTCCCACAAGTTGGATTTGTGTGTCCTGTGACATGCCTGATTCTTACCATTGCGATGTCACCTGCTCTGTTAACTTGCCCAACTATTGTTACGCACGTGCAAGTCGTGCATACCGTATTTATTCTGTTGTAAGCCGCACGAAATGGCCTTAAAAAATTTATGTAAACAGCCCTTCGTTGTCAGCCGCACTTGAGGCTACCTAAGCCTCTGAGGCGCGTACTAGCACGTTTCATGTTTTTGGAAACCCTGGTAATGACGCTTAGACCACTACAAGCCTTCTGTTCATCCTAATCCCTCCTGTGACGAATTTGCCGTGATGCTCAGAGAATAGAATGCGAAAAGAGAGTTTAGTCGACAAAACGTATCCTAGAAAAGGCTGAGCGTCATCTATAGCTTTCAAAAAGGTTAAGTAATAAATAATGTAAGCCGCCCTTGATCATACGCCACATGAAATGACGAAAAATCTTCACAAGCCGCGGCTTTCAATCGAATAAATACGGTAGGCGTTCGACATGGGGATGTACGCGATGCGATAGCATCCCAAAGCTTGGAAATTAGCAATTATTCGAGTAAAGCTTTCAGAATTGGGGCATATATGTTTTTGATGAAAGAGTAGAGTATTAAAATAGGACTAGTTCTTTCGAATTCGTGTTAAATTAAAAGCATTTGGGTAAATAGAACAGCGTCATTCAAATTTGGATAAAGAAGAATAGCTTGTTTTACATTTGGGTGATATTGTTGGCATGCAGTTTGTGATTCCTTGGCGTTCCTCTTACGTTTTTTGCGCAGGTGGAAGTGTGGGTGCTGTGGTAAGTGGGCTTCATTTACTGTTTTTTTTGTGGTGGAATACGATTCATCCAATGCCGTATTAATCATTAGGCTACTAAGGCTACGGCCTTGGACCCTGGAAAAATTCGGCGCTCAGTTTTTCATTTATTGTTTTCATTACAACATTGTAATACACTATGACACTGAGTTACATATAATACATATTTTTATGTTAGGCTTACGTTATTTCGCAGTAAATACTTTCATTTTTTCATCTATGTATTTCTATTACTTTTGTAGCTTAGTTTGTAAACTTATACGCCCTTCTCTAGTAAAACACCTTAAGCCTACAGTACCCTTAACCGGCCCTGGATTCATCCAGCATGTTTAGTAATTTTTTCTTTTCATCAAAGAAATTGCACGGAGTATCCCCTTGTATCACTTCACTTGATATCGATCATTCTGGTGTTATTTCTATGTCTGCCGGGTAACCTGTCACCACTTACGCAACTCATACATTTTGTGTTTATGCGGCTTGAGCCAGGATCTATTTGTTCGTACAGCAGCGAAGTTCTGCGCTAATGTGTTACTGCTGCCTAAATTGTGCTTTGGTTTTCTTTCTGTTTTCCTAAAAAAAGTAAACCGTACATCACGGAATTAATATTTGCTGCTTTGGGCTAACTTTTGCTTGATAAGGTTTTGAGATATAGTTGCAGGAAATCGACAAGTCGTATTTAGTTTTCAAAATTCGCAAAATACAACAGGCGATTTTTTGCAAGTCACCACTGCGTGCACATTGGAATGAATGCTTGAAGATACGAGAAAAACAGTGCTTGTTTTTGCCTTGTCTTCATGGGTGAAAAAAAAACATTACCAGCAGAGCCGGATCAAAAGGTAGGGGCCCGGGGAAATTTTTACTGGAGGGCCCCTATGACGTAATTCATGACGTCATCGTTTGTAAAAGTTATGTTTTCGCTGATTCGCAAGGTACAGGTTTGTTTTTCTCCGGTAGTCGAGAATGTACTTACTCAAACGCACATGCAGTTAGCTGCGACAAGAGAATTTATGATATAAATACTGGAGTGTATTTTTATTGAGAAAAAATACTTCCCAGGCTAGAGAGTACCCTAGCAAGAAACAACATTCACCCGAACGATAAGCAGAAACCAGAGATTACAAACAAAACCACCGGAAAAAGAACATGTCGATATGGCCAGCCAGGCTGAGTGTGAAAATATTTCCAAGCTAGCGTCTTGACTTTCACCTTCATTTTCATGTGCTCTGGTTAACGCCATTGATTTAACGTTGCTGCTTGAACATTTTGCTGGAATAAGCAATTCAGTCGCGGCGTTTTAGCTAACACTGCCAGATCCTTGCGCTTTTTCTTCTTAGAAGCTTTGTGCTTTTCATAGCTCCAAATGGCATTACAGATTTCGGCATCGCTCAGGCCAAACACTGCAATTTCGTTTCATTTTATGCTCTTTCGTTCTACAAATCGACTGATTTAAACCTTTTCTAACGAACCACACAATAACATGTGGTGTAAATGGCTTGAATAGCTTCATATATTCATGATCTAACACAACGATAGTAACCAGAGGCGAAGTTTCATTTTCATGGCCCTAGGCTCTTTCAAATTGGGGGCCCTTCTGGAAGGTTTGCGACCATTGACGTCGTACAAATTAACACTGTAAGTGCTCGCTATATTCGCTGAAGAAGTTGTTCCAATTCATAAACATATTAGGCTACTTTATTCTGAATTCCCTCCGTGTCTAGAACAAAAATAGTCACAATGAAACTAACGAAAAAGGCAGCGGTGAAGTCACCTGACCACACTCCCATTACATGTTTATTGAGTGCCCTGTGCAATTTCGCGGTTTTTACGGGTCAAGAGCTGACTCTGAGTAAAGCACCTGTGCCCAGTGGCGTAACTGACGGGGGGCCAGGGGGCGAGCCTCCCCCTGGCAAGCTAAATGTAAAAACTGGGCCCCCTTTGGTTGACATTTTGATATTTAGTATTCTTTCATTTGTTGTTTTCTGCATTTTTCGGGGGTGTTTTCGTTTTTTTTTATCTACTATGGACATTGACGACATCCAGAGATTCACTATCATTTCTTAACCTTTTTCTGAGTTTTGACTAGTGGGCCCCCTGCGGTGACCAGTAGACCCCCTT
>JGI24158J21664_10004045_pt1 | contig 18712 bp, 13 predicted proteins | sample Ectturendosymbi3_FD_21664 | JGI IMG/M metagenome (IMG submission 21664)
TTGTTATATTGTTTTTCCTCATTGGCAAAATGTCTACGCGGGCCGGATGAAATGGCTTCGCGGGCCGGATTTGGCCCGCGGGCCGTAGTTTGGTGACTCCTGCTTTAGACTAAAACCACCTTCAGCAAAACCCCAAATGCGACCTTTATTGCAAAATCAGCGACGCCCAAGTACAGTTAAAACTTCGAAGCAAGTTGTGACCAGCGACGATCAGCTGACCCGCCAGACTGATTGTACTGGGCCTAAAACGAAGCTGTGCTGCTTGCAAATGGGTAATTGCGATGAAACGCTTAACCAGGGATGGTTTGTTTTGTCATTTCCTGTGCGGATATTTTTAGGTAAAGCGCTGTTTTCGCCACGCCCATTCCACACCCAATCCAAACGACACGAGGCGCACGCGATTTTCTCCCAACAACACGTTTTTTTTCTGCTCAGAAGCAGTTTTGCCCACCATAAAATTTTTACTTTAAAAAATATCAATTTAACTCAGAAAGATATGTCATTTTGGCCCAAAACTGACAACTCTTTTGAAAGCGTTGTTCTTTTCCTTGAGAAGTTCGAACGACTCGTAAACAGTCATCCACGTATTTTTTCCAAATTTTGAGAAAATCCTGTTAAATTTTATCATTGCTCAGCTACTTTGTTTTGATTCAAAAACACGCTGCGAAATTCTGCGGAGCACATCTCATGTTTGCTCAACAAAACGCAGCTGTTGAATGTGTTTGGAGAGCGGTTGCCACCCTCGTAAGGCCTAAAACTGTTAACGGAGATGCGTTTCACTGCATGTTGCTGCTCATCGATGAAAGTCCCCGCTCGTCTTTCACCAAAGTTGTCGCTGTTCGTATTGCGGTTGTTACAGGGGCGGATCCACCCAGTAATTTTTTGGGGGCGCAATTTCAGTAATATTTGGTAGTCAAGTCTCATAACGGCTTCGTTGCTGTAAGAAAGTATACTTCACAACACTGCTGTGACAAAACAATTGTCGACAGAATGGCCTTTAATCGCGAATGTTTTTTCTGAGCTGTATAAAATTATGGTGAATAAAACTACTTTCGTAGGTGTAGGTTTTAGGGGGGATATCGCCCTCCCCTGGATCAGCCCTTGGGTTGTTAGCATTAAAAAGTGCAACCGAGTTTACTGTAGACATGCAGCTTCTGGACGTGGCAATTTGTGGCTTGGTTGAGCACGCCCTGTATTTCAGTCACTGGCTAATTGGCGAATGCACGAATGTTTTTTTTCAGATTGAGGGTATTCTTGGAGAAAATAACATNAACAAAGTCAAGCTGTCACAACTGGTATGCGACTATTATGACGTGAAAGCGAGCGGCAACGTTGGCTTTGATCAGGTGAGCTCAGCGGGCGGACGTTGGTCCCTTTTTCGCTTTGCCTTTATTGTCCTTTTTCCTATTTCTTTTTTTTATATTACTGAAAACAACGCGTGGAAGGATTCTTCAAGTTCACGTTCACGTGAAAGTTACTCACGAGTAACTTTTTTCCCAGCAGCGCGTTGTTGAAAAGGTTGCCAAAAGTTGGTTTGTGCCACGCCATTCCCGAGACCGTGGATTCACTGTGTACATCATGAAAAATATTATTGTCGGCCGCAACAACTAGCTAAAGTCCTTCAGGCTTGAAACAGTCTTTGTTTGTCAATAACAGTGTTTGTTCATCAATAACTGTATTTCTACGTCAATAAAATAGTATGTCTCGCAGGAAACGCGATCAAAAAAAGTCATCACATGTCAAGGGAATGATTGATAAGTTAAAAATTACCTCGCTGTCATGTCTGTCAACTTTATCAAAAAAGTGCACTGCATGTTAATACCCAGAAGCAGATGTGCTTAGCGAGACGCCAAGAAAATGCTTGTTTAGCCTTCAAATCCTTCCCTGATAAAACAAAACGTTTTCCAACCTTGCTATCAACGTGTAATGCGTCACTTAATTTGAAAAAAAAGACGCACCGTTCATCAGGGAAAGATAAAGGAAAACAGTTCCGGCCGAATCTTTCACACATCTGGTAAGTTTCTTGGGGCAGGAACCGCAAGCCTATTTTGCAAGCGGAGTTGCACATTTCGGAAAAACCGTAAACTCTTTCGGAACTGCATCACACTTTTGCAGCAATACAATCCGGTACCTGTTGGCCGTCGACGCAGACAACTCGCTCAAGCGTTTGTTGCAGAAACCCAGTCGCGTAACTAGAGGTTTGAGCCAGGGGGAAAACTTAACTGAAGAGAGGACACCGGGTCCTCTTTAGCTTAACCTGGCCCGAGTTTTACATCTAGCTTATCGGTTAGCACCCCTGTCCCCGTCAGTTACACCACTGTCAACACCCCGAAAGTTGAAACGTCATGGTGTAATGTTTTTCTTTTTTTATTGATGGAGTTCAAGAAATGACGCGTATGCCCTTAAGTTGTGTCTTCAGTTTCAACATGTGCCCGAAATTTTGATATAAATCTCAGCTCAGTTAACTTTTCACCTCAGGACCCACACGGCGAGCTTCGTGGCAAGAACGTGTTGATTTCACGCGCGCCCGTGTCGGCGGTCGGGGACAAGCTGGGCCTCACCTACGATGAGGTCATGACTGGGTTGGAAACCGCCAGGGTCAAGTTATTGGCTGAGAGGAACAAACGACCCAGACCTCATTTGGACGATAAGATGATCACTGCTTGGAACGGTGAGCCTGAATCCTGTGTTTTTGCTTCAAACGAGTGTTGGAACTCATCACGGCAAAAAAACAAAATTCCCAGGTAACCTCAGGTCCAGCAAAGTGCGCGGCAAGACGCAAAAGTGTCTGCAACTCCTGTCTCTTATCCTTACGTTAAAATAGCGATGGTGCCAGGACGTCATAGTGATTGATGCGAGAACGTCATAGTGATGATGCGAGAACGTCGTCTTCATGTGCTTGTGTGTGATGGTAGTCTCGGGTTGAAACGAAAGCCTGTTGATTGAAGCGGTCATTTACAGCAGTGGTTCTCAAATGGGGTACCCTTCGGGTACGCAGAGGTTCTCCAAGGCAATGCTCTTCAACCTTTTTTTGTTATGGTGCGCCCTTAAAGATGTTTTGACGCACTCATGCACCCTATTTACTTAAAAGTTATGCCGAGGTGAAAAGCGATATGAAAATCATCCTGCAAAGAGACTGTTATACTACAATATTACATAAACACAACAAAATCGAGGAAATAATGTTTAATGGCTTTTTTGCTATTGCATGTTATTAACCCGTCTGTTTCGTGTGACAAGGTTATGATGCACCTTTGTGAACCCTTTCGTAGCGGTACACCCCACGCATATTGCGGTGCACCGTGCACACCGGTTGAAGAGCGCTGCTCCAAGGGACGCACGGATTTTTTAAAGTGTCTTGACAATCAGATTTTAACGGAAAAGTACAATAATTATATTCCGAATTATTGCGCTCATAATGGTTACAGTCAAGAGGCACTCATAGAAAAAACACAGCCCAAACGGCACATCACTGTAAAGGTTGAGAACCACTGATATAGAGCAGAAACGTGGTGTACCGATTTTAAACCGTTTTCGGCCGATCTCATTCGCATTGAACAACCAAGGCTTGCTGTTCTTCGCGCTGTAACTAATTAGTCGTTTTGAAAAAAATTCCCTCATACAACCATCGTCAGGCTTCTGTTCATCTATCTGCGGGATTGCCTTCAGTGGACTTACGTTCAGAAGAACGCTGGAAAACGTTTTAACAACGTCCCATATAGGCAAGGACGTCGGAAGGGAGGCAGGGTGGCGGCTTGCCCCCTCTCGGTTTTAAAATTTGTTATTTTGCCATTGACGTTTTAGTAGAAGAATATTTTCTCTTATCTTCGGAGTTGGCAAAATGAAATTTCAGCATTGGTTCCCCCCTGGAAAAAATCCAAAGGGGTCCTAGAAACCCACAATCCACTGTTGCCTCCCCCCTGGAAAAAAATCTTACGACGCCCATGCGTATAAGAAGAAACAGCAGTGGGGGCGCTGCGGCTTAGACCCGTGAGAAAAGTGACCGACCTTAGCCGCAAAGCAACTGCCGGTGGTGAATCCACCGTTCACTTGTAAGTTCGGCATTGCTGTCAGGTGTCTGCATTGATTTAAAGACTGTTTCACTGCATCACACCACATATTTACAGGTTTAATGATTTCCGGGTTGGCAAGAGCCGCTTGCGCCACTGGAGAAACGAAATACGTCGACGTCGCTTGCAAAGCCACGCGTTTCGTCCGACAGCACCTTTATGACGCAACAAACAAAATCCTGTTACGCAGTTGTTACTGCGGAAAGAACGGCTCGGTAGATCACACGTAAGGTCTTGGCAGAATATATACTTGTATTGCGCTTACAGAGCAAGCATCTTCAGCTCTGACGAAAGTTCATTTGGAATTTAACGTATTATTCCGCGTGTTTCAGTGCTTACTTGTGCTTCGCAACACTGCGCCGGCGGTAGCGATTTCGGTGGTTTCCAAGACACTGAAAATCTGTTAAGGGCTTCCAAGCCTGTACACTGGAAATTGTAAGTTTTGGTTTTTGTAACCAAAACCGGAACTGCCACGACGTGATGACGCACTCTGCATGATGTCATCGAAGTCCTTGTTTTTTTCTTGGCCGTCAATACCTGGCAAAAACGAGGCAGGATCAAATTTTACGAAATCGTCATGTGCTTTGCGCTAGCCCTGCCAGGGTGGCTGTTTAGATACTTACGCCTTATGCATTCTCTTTAAACGCGCATGCGTCGTACGTACACCCCCACAGCCGTGCTAGGCGGGGAGCAGGAAAATAATTGCCTTCCTTCTGTTCAAAAGTAGCGAAAAATCGGCCTCGACTTGGTAAAAGCAAGGCAAATTTTGTTGAAAATTTCTATAAGGGAAGTTTTTTGAATCGCAGAAAGTGTCAGAAGCGTAAATTTTTTAGTCAGTTGCTTTTGCTTTCTTGTCGTTCTTACATTTTTGCCGAAAGAAGAGTTTCGGGAAACTGTTGCTATCAATGAAAAACTGAAATTTTTGGCAAACCGTTTTGACCTCCCAGTCAAATATGCTCCCGTTCAGTTATGGGCACTCCAGTATTAGTCGTAGAAATAACGGTCCGGTGATAGATCGTCGACCAAACAATCGGACTCCAGAGTTTGTTTCTTCACCATACTGTAATCCGACCTTGCCCTGTCGACGCGTTGATCACCACAAACAGTAAATTCCAACTGGTTGGCTTTTGATCCGATTGCAGTGACCTCAAATATCGCAATCTGCAAAAAAGGTAATAACAGGATTGCCGGGAATGTTACGTCAAGAGATGTTTCTCTTGGTTTTCTTTAACTTCGCATTGATGTGCAAGTTCGCGCATGCCGCCATTAAAGACTTGCGGAAGATGATTGTCTCTTAGTAAGTCTTTCGCTGCAGATGCTCAGGTAGTTGTTCACGTTCGTTGAACATGCATCATCAGGAAAGTAACCGTTTGTCAAAAATTTTGAAAAAAACACATTTTTGTCATAACTTTAAATTTTATGATCGCTTTGCAGCGATTTTTTAAGCTTTGTTGAAAATGCCTTTTGGACAATAGCAACAAAACATAAATGCTCGTTTTTCGAAGATGGTCTTAAATTTATGATAATACCTGTAAATGTCAGGCTTATTGTAAGTTGTCACTGGATTGGCCGTAGAAGTAGACACCAGTCCACGACACTGGCCGCTTGCTTTCACTGCAAATCTATACACGTGTGTATGCGCGAACCCATCTTGCTTTGCATTGCTTAAATAACCGGATACGTAGACGTCTAGACTTATATCGATCGCCGGTTTCAAAATAGTTTGTTACTCTATATCAGGGGTGCACAACCTTTTCGTTATGGCCGGTCGCATTGCGCTTATTTTTATGAATTATGTTTAATAATAGGATTTATCCGATAATATCCCTTTTACTCGTGCAAACGAGTACAATGAAATGTCAAACATTTAAATGAATTCATTCAAGCACAATTCCAAACGTCTGGCTGGCCGTCTTATTACTAAGTATCCGCACACACACTAGACAAAGACTCTTTGTTAATGCATGGCCGCCATAACCTCATACACAAAATTACATGTGCACGCCCGCAGGTTGTGTGCCGCTGTCCTATGCCCAACGTAAAATTACGCTTGAAGCTCGAGACCAGAGATTTTCTTTTCGTACTGCCCAATGCTACTTTTGCATTCGGTCTCATTTTTACCTGTTATTGAAAGTAACTCTCACGCACCTCAACTCCTCAGGCGAGATCCCATTGCCGGCTTCGATGCGGACTACGCGTACATGATTCGGGCCCTGATCGACCTTTTCGAGGCCAGTCACGACGACGCGTGGCTGGAGTGGGCGGAGCAACTGCAGGTTGGTTGATTGTGATTGGACGGCACTGAACCATTGCTGCATGACGCAACGTCAGAGCGAGCACGGTACTGTCCACGGAAGAATGCCGACCCCTCCTGTGTCTCCTTTGATGTCTGACATGTGTGGGCGTAAGGTATCTGTTGTGGTATCAAAGTAGCTGTGCAGTAACATTGATCTGTTCATTTATTTTTTTTTTTTATTATCCAGTCTTGCCTCATCTATTGACAGTCAATCGTGAAAGTAGTACACAGTAGTAGTCCACTTTTCAAATGCGGTATTTTCCGCGATACGGAGGTGATCGGATCAACCTAGTGACCTTCCAATTAATTTCAGTATTCTTTCCACTTTAATCGATTCAAAGCGTCCTCTTGACTCAGAACAATTTTCCTGATTTCCACTTTCACCTGCCTTCTCTCTGTTCTTCTGGTCGTCATGAAAGATGATTGCAAATTGTAAAACCCCCCGAGCATGGGCGTCGGAAGGATTTTGCCAGGGGGGGGCAATGGTGAATTTTTCCAGGAGTGCCAAAAAAGGTGAAATTTCATTTTACCCACCCGAAAACTAGAAAACAACCTTTTTTGCTTAAAATTTATTAGAAAAACGTAAAATTTCAAAATCAAGGAAGATCAAGGCTTCGCCCATGGATGCCTCCGAGAATTGAAATTTGCATAACCAGTGTATTTATAATTGAAAAGCATGATCAGACCTGTCGCTGGTCTTACGTGGCTGCAGCGTAACGACGTCTCGAGCAATTCTGAAACGTGTTGTGGGTGTTCACGTTAAAACGCTCACGTCTCGACTGACGTTCAGTGAAACGATCTATTTACAGGACAAACAGACCGAACTGTTTTGGGATGAAGTGAACGGTGGTTTCTTCACCATCACTGCACAAGATTCATCCATACTGCTCCGTATGAAGGAAGGTGGGACATTTATCATCTTTTGCCTATTGGATTCACGAGCCCTTCGATCAACCGCGTGTTTTTTCGACTGTTTTCCTTGCGAACGCGCCCAAAGGATGTTGAATCGAGATATCGGAAATAAGCCGCATATAGGTTCACATTGTTTTATATTGGTGGTTATTTTGATCCAACTTTGCAAACTATGTCATGAACAAGAAAATGAAATGCTGAGAATGGCAATTCCACAAGTCGGCTCCGCTTCGATTCCAAAGAGTACTTCGCTGTTTTTGTTTGCGAAGACCAACTTAGAAACGATTTTTACGAATGCTTTGCTGCAAGTTCATAGGCGTACGAGGTGAGGGGGAAGCCTGTCAAGATTCAAAAAAATTCGAGCAAAAGTGCGCGATATTTTTGGGCAAGTTTTTCTGTTAAGTATTTCCGTAAAATTCCACGTTGTGTGTGTATATCGCCAGCGGACAGAAAGACTTGATTGAAGATTGTATTTTAGTGGCAAACAATTCGGGCAAATCGAAAATTTATCCACCCCTCCCCCCCCAGAAAAAACAAGACGCCCGTACGCCTGTGTGTAAGTTCGTTCGCGTGTGGGATTAATTTCAGTTGACGACAAAACGGATTTTTCGCTACATTGTAGACCAAGATGGCGCCGAACCCAGCGCCAATTCAGTGTCAGCCTCCAACCTGCTCAGACTGGCCGCTTACCTGAATCGACCGGCACTGGACGAACAGGTGCACAAGCTCGTCAAGGCTTTCTCAAACCGCCTTTCCACAGTCCCGTACGCGCTGCCCGAAATGGCCTCGTGCCTGCTGTGGATATGGAATGGACACAAGCAGGTTGTTTGGAATTAACTCTGAAGTAACTTTAATGTGAAACGACGTCGTCAACGGGTGATCTGTTGCTTAGAAACGATCGCCTTTTTGCTCTCCAGTAATTAATTCCACCAGTTTTCCTTGCAGCTCTACCCGACGCTGTTTGTTCTGCCACGCAATCTTCTTTTGTGGCCATTTTCTAGATTTTCTTGTAATTTCTCCAGATAATAGTGCGAGGCGATGCGAAAAACGAACTTACTCAAAACCTTATGAAGTGTGTCGACTCCAAGTTTCTTCCTTTTAAGGTGAGTGAATGTTAATACAACGTGAGTCACTTGCAAAGGGCTGGTGCTTGTCTTCCAACCTTAGTAATTGCGGTTTACGCTGGTTGGGTCGTTTTACAACGCTGTAAAGGTAATAACGATGTAGTACTTTTTTGTAAAGTTTACTGAATCTTACATTTTTACAAGGTCGTTATTCCTCCGTCCATTACTTCAAGCGACAGTTTCCTCTACCGCCACCTGGAAGAAAGACTTTCAGAACTGATCTCGCCGCAAGGGGCTGATAGTGAGAAGCCACGTGTTTTCGTTTGTGAGAATTTCACTTGCAAGCTTCCAGTCCAAACTGTAGAAGACCTTGAGGTTGCCCTTCAGTGAGGCATGGCCCGAGAAAGATGTTTTTTCTTCCATACGCAAAGAAAGTACCTTGCTGACGGTGGTCATACTTTTCTATTGGTCTTTTGTACTTTGACAGAAACTTATAAGCAGATTAATTTCTTACCATGCAACGATTGTTGTTCACTGCCCAAGCGATATGACTAAAAATATAAGAATAAACGTTCCTATTATCGAACTATGGAGTGGTTTCACGATGTTGCACTGCAGTTGGTATCAGGATGAAATCGAGTAGTTGTCGCGAAGCAGCCTTCGCCGTAAAGGATCAATTCCTGTGAACCAGAGGTTCTTAAACTTTTTCAGTCGCCCCCCTTTCGGCGTTAGTCATTGATACTCACGCATTGCCTAACCTCACAATCCAACACAAAAAAAAACATAACAATTTATTTGACATTATACTTCTTTCTGCCAATACCTGTAAACGGCGGCAAGCTACTCACTAGTTCACGTGAAGGTTTCAGCACTGTTGGTGGATTGCTTGCATTTGTGCAGTTCCGAAATTGTAGATATCACCTACGCCAGGAAGCTTAACATTGCAAAGATTACCGACGTTTTTAACGGCGTTGCTTTCAATTTATGTTTGATATGATAGTTATATGTATGCAGCTTTTCAGTATTTAATAAATCCATGTTGGTGATGGAATTGCTTTCACAGTGTTAATTTTGTGAGAATTCCAAAACACCTTCAATAAAAGCAACGAGAGCTTCTGTTAATAATTTAGCGAAGAAGTGAAATCACGTTCGTTGTTACTTTTTAATTTTTCAGATTTATTCCCACACTTTAATACCATTTTGTACCGTAATTGCTCAACTCCCAATTTTTGTGAAGCCGAATTTTTGTAACGATTTTTCGGTCTATTAATATGGAAGCTATTCACGGTTAATTTCATGTTTCGCTGTGGTCAAATTTTATGATGGTCATTTCCGGAAAAAAAACTTGTCGACATCTTCAAACCGAATATTTCACTACTTAGCAAATGTTTTTGTTTAATTGTAAGATCTGCAATAGGGATTTGAAGCTATTTTATGATGTTAATTTCTCACCATGCCAAAATTTGGCAGTATTTTCAAAATTTAACGTAGATAAAATCTTTTGAGATTGTTCATTTCGTGCTATGATAAAATTTGCATGTATCTTCAAAATTCAGCTGGCGTAAAATCTTTTGAGATTGAGATTTACGCCAGGACATCGTGTAGATCAACTGCCGAACCACTTTCTTCCAGTTTCCTCTGCCACCGCATCGGCTAGGAATGTCTGAATTGACAGAAGACGTTGAACAGCTCTTGATTCTAGTCGTCAGTGTTGTTGTATGCTTAGTCCTGAACTTTAGTACCTAAGCTTCTTGCTTTGTGAAGTCAAGGCATTGAACACAGTGGTGGACCCAGGAACTCGGGGGTACGAGGAAAAAATTCCAAGGGGTTCTTTAAAAGTAGGCACTCAAGCTACTTGAAAAATCACAGCAAATATGAAACTTATGTCGCATGATATAATATTGCATACCCTACTATTTTAAACTGCTGGTATGCATAGTAGCCGATTAACCTGCACAGTAATTTCCTGCCAGTAAGTTGACTGTAGCACTCAGGTCTTTCTACAACAATCTGCTGGTGAACACAACCTTGCCTACCCATGCATGCCAAGTTTTAAATCGATTTTTGCCTCAAAAACCACTTTCGACTTTGGGAACTCGACACGTTAATCTTACGTTCTTACCAAGAGGAGAGGGCTACCATGGCAATACACGGCTAGAAGTTCTTGAACACAGATCAACGTACTTTAGCACTTTATACTTAAAGAATGACGTACTTTGGCACCGAAAGTTGTTGCAGATCTGTTGTGGAGTTCTATAATGTAAGGTAGTACATTAGTGGTAATATGTTGAAGCCTGAATGAATTTGAGGCATTAATTGCTATGAAGCAGAATTGGCAAGAAAACGTACAGTACATTACACTTTAATCGACATTGAAAGGAGGGACCCCACGGCAATTCAAAAAAGGGTGGCCGAGGCAAGTACCTCACTCCAAATTCACCACCAATGACTGAAACAAGGACTTACCAAGAACGCATGGTTATGACGACTCCGAAGATAATGCGTGTCATTGATAAAACGTTCAAAAGGAAAGTTCAACGCCTGAGGGTCGTGCGTAAATGACGTTATGCTGTTTTCGTAAAATTTTATCACTCTTCCCTTCTTCCACACTTTACTGACCCCTGTATGAATCCAATAACGCCACGATTCGTTAACCCTTTCAACGAAACCAATTGTTCTGCCCGTGTATTTGAATTTCTTAGATAGCCTTGTGTCTGAGTTACCTTCGTATGAAGCCAAACATTATTTTCTGGACGCAGAGTACCACGCTCAAATTTAACAAATACTTATCTCCGTTGTTTCCAAGTACGCTGATTCATAAAAGCACACAATAATGGCATTTTCAACTCCATCTCCAGTAGCGTATGCAAGCTTGCACAGTCACTCCAACGTCGCCTTGTCAGGACTTTAGAACGAAAGGAATTGCTTGAACGGTGTCGGTTGTTGAGACTCTTTCAACGACAGTTGCTTCACCAGAGGTATGTCGTGCTGCGAAACGTGACTTTTTCACTGAGTATGCAATACCGACGTCTTCCAAGAGGTGCCGTAGCAGAAATGTCCGACCGCCGGCTCAGGGATGAAATCACTGTAAACATAGCAACAGAGTCTTTACAAAAACAACTGTCTCAAAACCTACTGTATTTTTACCTAGAGTTAACTCTTCCTCAGGAAAATGTTCCCTTACCTTTGTTGGCCCATGTTGGCCCAAAAGTGTGGTCTTCAACACCAAACGATATTAAGTATTCAACCACATTTACCTTTAAATGGAAACTGAAGAAACGCTTCCTATATGAAAAATATACACAATTATGAAACCTAACAACATTTCACCTATCCGGAACAAGATCCTGTGAATTCTAGTATTTTGTAATTCTGTATATTTTATATATATTTACTTTTTCATATTTTTTCTTTCCTGTGCACATCCCATTCTGTTCGTCATGAAAGTGCACCCCGTACTTTTTTATTTTGCTTTGTTTTTTTTTTTTGTACCTCATTAATTAGTTTTGTGTTAATTCTTTACTTTCTATTTTCATATTTTGTGTAAACATATTATTAACCGCACCAAATTCCTTCAATTAAATTTGATCCACTTGTCTTTGTATATAGGCATGCGCTTTCATCTGTACTTTTTCTTCACCATGTTCTGTGTTATTTTTGTTTTCCCAACTGTTGCTATTTGATTCCCAAATGTTGTTTCTCAACACTTCTCAAAAACTAATAAACAGGGTTGGTTGACTAGATGGCCGCCTTGGGCCTTCACCAATTCTATATGACACACCCCTCTTTGTTTACACCGATCAGCTATTGCGACATTGCATTTTCACTTGCTCTGATGTTCACTAATAATTGGTTTTGCTTACCTTAGTGCAGGTTTTTTTGAAGGAAAATGTTAGGAACCCGATTTGGATCAGCAGGGACCCGATTTCTCTAATTCTAGGGACCCGATTTTTTCTGGTTTTAGGGACCCGATGATAATTTTCTCTGATTTCAGGGACCCGATTTGAATTTCCAGGGACCCGAATCGGGTCCCTAAAACGCCTTAAAAAAACCTGCCTTAGTGCAATGATTTCTTGTAGTGCTTCTGCTTGTTGGCTGAGTCATATGAAACAATAAACCATTGAACCATTGAAGTCCAAGATTGAATAGAAGATGCTGGTGTGGACTGGACGCAAGCCAGATCTTTGTCAAGTTTTTCTTCCATTACGAAAAATTCATATAACCGCCAAGGTTTCTTCATGCGTTTTCGTTAAAAGTCCCGGAGATGAAATATTGCATTCGTTGCGGAATTCGTCAACTTTCGGTCTTCCTGCTGCTCACTCAAGAGAGATTTTCGCAAACCAGTTAGATGTTCACGAAGCGATGAAATGAGCTCCGTTGCTTTTTTTAGATTTGTATTATTTTTGCAGCAGTTTGGATACTTTTTCAATTTTCGTAGTATTGTCAGTAAAAAAATTGGCGGTCGTAATTAATAAAAATAAACGTAATGATGCTGGCAATAACGAAAAGGATGTGCACCCCTGTTCTAGAGCGAGGTTTCTCAAATTCTTTTGTTCTGCGACCCGCTTCAAAAAAGATTTGTCCGTGCGACCCCATGAATAGGTAGCTAGCCTAGAGTTACATGTTACGTGTAAACATCTCATTGCAAATCTCAATTGGCATTTCTTCTATGCCGAAATCATATAAGTGCACACAATCCATGAAAATAACTATTAAGTAGTGAAAGAACCCGGTATTGGAAACAGCTAAGCGAATAAAAAATTAACAAAAAACATTGTAGTTTTCTAAAGTTATCAAGCACAACTAACCGAATGAATGCAGTTGATGATTTTTTCACAAATCATCCATTCGTAGAGAACGCAGGATGAAGAACATTCTCAACATTTTTCAAAGGATCGTTTTTTAGATTGGATGATTGTCAATTTTGAGAATGCCGCTTCACACAACTATGTTGTACAAAAGGGCAAGAATTTATGAAGGCTACTTCAGAAATGGCTGGGTATTCATGTCTTGTTTTTATCCAAAATTCAAGTAAACTCTGTTTTGAATATTCCAGTTGCCCTTAGGTCGGAATGAATGCCGCAAGGTCAATATCGGTCAGTACGTTACAACAATGATGACACAACAACGGACAAAGGGTTGTGCTTAGTTTTAACCCTTTCAAGTCGAATTTTTTTTGTCACAACCACCAAACAGCTGTTTTCTGTGTCATTTTTAAGAAAGTTTTATTCAAAATTTGAAAAAGTAGGGTTTGGGGAAGAAACGGGCCTGGTACCTATACCATGTGTTTGTTGAGGCCTGGTGGTACAAATAGGTACCATCATGCTCAACATATAATGTCTGTTGGTACGCATATGTACCAGTTACACTACTATATAAAGTCTGTTGGTACCAGGGCTGTGGAGTCGGAAGTCTCATCATCCGACTCCAACTCCTACTTGGACTCCGGGCAATTTTGATTATCCGACTCCAACTCCGACTCCGGACCGACTCCGACCCTCAGCCGTATTACTTACTTAGAGTGATAATTCTTTTCAGATGAGTTCATAAAACCTACTTGCACTTTTTAAGAATACGGAAACCTGTTTTAAAACGATGCACATACACGTTCATCTCTCACTTGCAAAATATAATCAAGCAGGGGCAGTTTTAATTTTACGAGAAAAAAATACTCGTCAAAAATAACCACAATTCAACTTATTAGAGAAAGCTGACAATTGATTAAAGCAGATACCTTGTTAACGATATCATCAAACAAGTAAAGTTAAAAAATGGGTGCATCCCATCGGTGTGCATGTGCACATATTGCGCAACACGGTTGAAAAACGCGCTCGGGCATACTGTCTCAAATGTCATTGACACAACTTTTTTCGAACCCTGCCAAGCTTCAGCTCTGTTGAACGCATTTGTGTAGCTATAGTTTTCCTTGGATGGTCAAATAAACATGTCACACGTAAACTCTTATTTATATAGATCAAAATCCACGAACTAACAGCCAAGAAAAAAAGTGAAACATATCAGTTAAATTTTTAGCTTAAACACTTTGGAGCATTCACTTTTCTATTTATTATCTAAGCACTTCACACTACCCTGTCTTCAGTTAGATACAAGAAACTTGTATCGTCTAAAGGATTAGTCAAGATGGATTTTCTAATACAAAAAACTTGCGGTAGAACAGGCGCAACTCAACATGAATTACTGTTACAAAAAATACGACAGTTCAACTTCAAAGCGACTGTGATTGGAATTGTACGACGAAAAAACTGAAACTCATTTGTACGTTTTAGGTAATATTTCTTCGTTTTAAGCAGCACCTACGAGAGTTTTATCGTACCCGGCCCGGTAGGTGCAAAGGCCCTGGAACCTTAAAGTACGCATGATCAGTTTTTCTGTAATCAAGGCTGAAATTATTAGTGTGAGCCAACTGCCAATATAGCAATTAATCTATTTGTAAACCTCAGCATGACAGCTCATTCTGATCACTATACCAACAAGCTATACAAATTTCGACGAGGGCCCGAAAAAAAGAGGACCCAGTGTCAGCCTTCGCAACCCCTGGTAATATTTCTCTCGGAGCCCTTTTTTAATGAAACTCATTTGTACGTTTAACGTGGAAGTTTACTAATATACGTAGAAGACCAAGCGAAACAACTGTGTGGTCTTCAATTAATTGGATCAAAGCGTTGCAAAGCAATACGAGGAGAAGTATGACCAGAAGTCAGAGGTCAGACAGCTACTGTGCTTCACAATCGCCCATGCTGCGCGATAAAGAGCACGGCAACCTGGCAACGTAGCGAAATCCCAGTGTTCATTCTACTGTGGATTAAGGTCACGGTGCATTTTTAATTTGAGTTGCCGCTTACTTGTTAATCGAAATGGACTGTGGAGTGCCGAGTGGGGACAAATCAGTCAACACCAATACGTGTTTTTGCGGGGAAAAATCCTTGCGCAAAAGCATTTAAATCAAGTGTAGGCAGTGGCGACTCCGGCACTGCCCGAGTCTTTGACTATGCTTTATATTGTAGAACGTGAGCTTGCTTGCTTTGCAGATTTGTGCCACCACCCACTTCACTGATCAAGGTTATTAACACGGGCTCTTGTCATTGTGCCTTGTCACTGTTCATATATTTTCGTTTCATGTTGAACCTCCGCGTTCATTTTGCAGGCGTGACGTGAAAAAAACGATATTCTAAGCAACGGTTCATGCGCTTAACTCGGATCCGTTAGAAGAACCCGAGCTCCTCTGCGATTAAATATTTTTTAAAACTGAATTCACATCAGATTGAATGTTTTTTGAAGCAATGGATTTGCATAGAACATTTGAATTCCAAAGGATTGATAAATACTACCATCACCCTTACTACGTTAGCTTCAAGAAAATACAAATGAAATAACCTTACTACTTTAACCTAAACAGTCTAATAAGTCCCAGTCTAATGCTAGCCAATGTAACTGTAATCCAGCCTTCCAAACCACTTGCAAGTCTTTGATGTGTCCTTGCATTTCTGCTGCACCGCATGGAATATGAAGCTAATAGCACAAAAAAGATGACGTCATAGCAAAAATCAATGAAGCAAAACGGACTGAGCATGTGCGGTTTCAAAAAGTCGGGAAAGGTCAAAATAAACGCATTTATGGTACAATAATGGCCTCTCAGACAGGAACGGTATGCCTGTGGTACAGGCAGACATCCTAGTAAATAGCTGACAGCTTGAAGCACGGTGTTGTTCCTAAAAATACAGTAGAAATAATTTCATTACAGGCCTACTTTTAATTTTTTTGTAAAATCTACAAAAACTTTTTTTCTGATTTGTCAAGTCATTTGTTTCGCGACTCCAAAATTGCATTTTGCGACCCATAGTTTGAGAAGCCCTCGTCATGTCAATTAACCAAAACTCGTTGGCAAGAATAATGCTGTCGCTGATCTAACGTTTCGCTTTGACCCTATCGCGCGTTCTCCCTCGTGAATTCGTTATTTGCTTTGCGTGGTGTAAACCAGGCTTCTCAAACTGTGGGTCGCGACCCCATTTGGGGTAGCGAAATGTAATTTGGGTTCGCGAAACAAAGCGGCTCGACAAACCAGATATATTAAGTTTTGTAAACTTTACAAGAAAATTAAAACTAGGCCTGCAGTGGATCTATTTCCCACTTCATTTTTAGGGGGAATACCGTGCTTCATGCTGTCAGTTGCTTACTAGGATGTCTGCCTGAGCTATAAAATGATAATACTAAACTTAGCACAACATATTATGTGTTGTTGCGTCATGATTGTTTCAACATCCTGACCAATATTGACTTTGCTGCATTCATTCCGACATGAAGGCATGCTTTTGTTTAGAACTCTAGGGCTAGGATAATTGCTTTGAGAGCACACTAAATAGGTTTACACCAAAGTTAAAAAGTTTCTTACACAGTTCCCGAAGTTATATGGAATTCGATTCAGGAAAACTTGTATCTACAAACAATACACAACTGAAATTTCAGGAAGCTACCATCTGCCATGCCCAGGATGAGTTGCGGAGTTATTAAACAAGCAAAGTTTGCCACGGGAATTTTTAAAACAGAGTTTATGTCATTTTTGGATACGAACAATAAATGAATGCCCTGCTATTTCTGATCTAGCCATTCATAAACTCATAGCATTTGTGTGAAGCGGCATTCTCAAAAGTGATAATCATCAAGGCCAAAACCGATCCTTTTGAAAAAATGTCGAGAATGTCTTTCTTCCTGCGTTGTCTTGTACCAATCTACCAATGGATGATCTGTGAAAAAATCATCACGTGCATCCACCCCATTAGTTGTGCTTGATAACGTCAATAAACTGAATTGTCTTTTTTTCTTTCGTCTTACTGTTTCCATTAAGTGGTAGTTTTGTTGCTGTAAAGTTACTTTTGTGGATTGTGCGCATTTCGTATGATTTCGCAATGGACAAAATGCTTCGTAAGATTTGTAATGGGTGTTTACACGTATCATTAACATCTAGGCCACTGGTTCCCAAACTTTACAGGCTTGTGCCACACTGCAGAAGAGAAATAACCCGGTTGCGAACTCATAGTAACTTGCTTTAAGGTTTGATGACAGTTTGAAAATGTATTTTTTAATGATATATTGAAAAAACGTATTAGCTCGCGGCAACCCTGAGTATTGTAAACGGCACCCCGTTAGGAACCACTGATCTAAGCTATCCACCAAGGGGTCGCACAGAAATAACTTTTTTGAAATGGGTCCCAGAACAAAAAATTTTGAGAAGCCCTGACATGACGACAGCGTCAGTTTCTGGTAAACCTAACTGTCGTGCGCTTATAAACCTTGTTTTTCTTATGCGACAAGGTGCGTATAGATGACCACAGCTGCGATGCAACTCATTGCTTGCTCTGTTTTACAGGATGGCTCGCATATTTCTTACGAGCGGGTGAGGCGACAACAGCGTGTGCCAAGCAACTCACAACTCATTTCTTCCCAGCGTTCAGGCATCGTTTGTGCACACATTCGAACCCGAAGGGGAACACTGTGGAACTGCGAAAGCGCAATTAAAGTCCGCTGATAAAATCAGAATGCAGCTCGCAGTTGATTTCTAGCAACGTGCAGGAAGACCAAACACAATCTCCCCCTGAACAGGAAACAGCGAGTTTTATACCAAGGACATCACAGTTAGATTGGTGCTTTGCTTTCCGGCAGTTATACATGTGTGTGTCACTGACCTTATCCGGAAGAGTCTGCTGCGTTGGGGGTCGAGCATAGGTCATGGAAATTTTTCACCTTTCCATGACCTATGTTAGCACGTTCATGTTTGCGGATGCATTGGTTGCTTCGGATGATGGCGTAGCGTACGTGAGGTCTACATCTCGGTTGCTGGGCCAAGGCCTCCTAAACAGTCCCAAAAGCTCCAAGCCCCCCCTCCACACACAAACGCAAAGCCTCCCTATTGAAAACTTTCTGGCGACGGTTCTGCGTCTAAATAGTATATTTAAAAGGCCTTGGGTAGGCGCGTTGTTCCGCTTGATTTCTTTAGTCGTAACCTCTTGCATGTGAAGACGTTTATCGCTGGTTCGGGTGATAAAACGGTCTTTACACCAGCGAGAATCGAATCCCGTCTTTTGTTCAATTTGATCATTTAGGGATTTTAGGCAAACACATCACCAAAATGTGTTAGGAATGGGATTTATGACTTGCATCATTCAATATATATACACTCCGGTTGTAACGCTCACTTCCACCTATACCTTCTAACAGGGCTGTGGAGTCGGAAGTCCTGTCATCCGACTCCAACTCTGACTCCGACTCCGGGCAATTTCGATTATCCGACTCCGACTCCAACTCCGACTCCGGGCCGACTCCGACCTTCAGCTGTATTAGTTACTTAAAGTGAT
>JGI24158J21664_10004046_pt1 | contig 18709 bp, 10 predicted proteins | sample Ectturendosymbi3_FD_21664 | JGI IMG/M metagenome (IMG submission 21664)
AAACTTCACTTTGCAAAAAAACTGTATGATTTTATCTACTTTAGTTACTTCGCAATTACATTTTGAAATGTGTGCAGGACTTTATGGACACCCTGTAGTTTATTTGACAGACGATAGGGTATGAATTTTAAGAAACCCCGAAATCAAGGCATAACTATGCTAAATTTGTTGTTAGTAATTCCATTCTTCACCGGTCCAAACAAAAGATCGTACTAACATACAAGGTGGAGGTGTTTTACGTATTCTCAACAAACCACGATTTTTCTCGCACTTTTGCTAACAATGCAAACTGCCATTCTAAAGAGCAACAAACAATTACCCAACGAGTAACAACATTGCACGATCAGGAAGAGACTGCCCCGAACCGTAAGTAATCAGGGGCCTTAACGGAAAGAGACAGCCTAAGGTCACGCAAGGAGTGCAATGACTACTCTGCAACATTATAAATGCATCAGCATTTCAAAATACGCAGTGCACTTTTTACTCAGGTAAACTGCAAAACGCCACACATTCTAGAACGTTTTAAAAGCGTGGTAATTTCGAATGACAGTGCAACCACTGTTTCAGGGCGCTTTTAAATAGACAATTGTAAAGAACTTCAAGCAACGAAGCATCTTTGCTGATGATGAAAAGAGTTGCTTCTCGAACAACCACTATGATTTCGTTTCAGTCATTAGTTGAAGTTCTACATTTTGAAGGTATGTTGCATTTAACATGTCGAAGTTTTCTCGAAAAATGTCCAACTGCGTGACAACAAACCTGTTTTACAGATCCGACGAGAAATGCAATCCTATATACGTACGGGCATCCAAAACGGCGATTATTCTCTTGCTTCGCCGTTCAAATTGAACTTACATTCCAAATGCCTCAAAAAAACTTGCTCCAAAAATGAGCTTTCACTGACCCAGTACCTGGGTAGTCGGTTTTCCCGAATCTGTTTGTTAAACAAAGCCCTGTGCGTCACTATCTGTATCCGCAAACACATTAATTCTGATAGTCACATTTCTCTAGACACAGTGGTGCAAGCAAAACGGACCAACGTTCTTAAAGCTCACATTGGTATGTATGCGGTCGCGATATTGTTTTGCTCAAAACGCGCAACAGTACGCAAAAACAGCAATCAAGCCACTGCAGTGGAAAACGGAAAGTCTAGCAAAATACACCAACAATGTGCAGAATGATGCAGCGCAGGTTCTTCGCTTCACATACGAAAGTACAGCTTTTACCCAGATAAACAGTTCTCATTTTACGCCGACTTATCATACTTCATATTTTCATTTTCAAGTAGTCCACAACCACGCACAGACCTGTACGCTAATCAAACAAGAATTTAGCCGTTCCAACAGAAAAATCGGATCTGCTTGCACTGTTTAAAAGACTTGGCTACATGGCTAACTTTCATCGAGACCATTTCTAGTAAATATGAAGATATGACACGTGTCGTCAACAACAAACACAAATGCCCGATACAACTCTATATCCAGCTTCCCTTACAGTAATTCGTAGCCTAAGTGCCAAAATCTCGACAGACATCAGAACTGCACGCAGTTGTAATTTCCAACTGTCTTTAACGTTTCATGAAGCAAAGTTTTACAGCATACTAACTTCAAGGTATAAAACGTTGAAAAGCACCTCCGCGAAGATAGACGAGATTTTGACGCATATCGCAGATTGTAAAAAAAGGTACTTCAATTTTACAGCCGCATCAAACAATATTGTTACGATCGACGCTCCAACCTATTCTGCTGCTACGCATAGAAAGATAAAGCATCCCAAAATGTCTATATAATTCGTTAAGGATAAGTTAAAATCCATTACCATGTCTGTTACGCGATCATAAACTACAGTAGTTCGCGATAAGCGACTTGCCAAAGCTTGGCTGGGTACTGGTTCCAAAACCGAACACTGTCTCTAGCTAATCGCTTCCACCTTAAAGTGAACTTTTCTGCGGCTTTTCAGCCACTCCAGAGGAACTGTGTCGACGATACACCAGTAAAAGGGAGCTTAGCCAACTATAGCAAAGACAGTTTTAACACATACAAGATAACTTCGTTCAGGCAAAATCTACAATGGATATTGCGAGAATGCACATCACACCTGCGAGCGTTTCTGCAACATCGTATTTAACATGTCACGACAAAGAAGTTTCAATGTTGTCTTTAGTTAGATTAAGAAGTTTAAGAAGGTTCTTTTCCGTATGACAACGGATAAAAACAAAAAACGAAAGTTCAAAACCGCAGTGTTGGGCAGTCAACCTAAACGCCAGTTCAAAATTAAAAGAGCCAGTTTGTCATAAACAAACGTGTGACCACATTCACTACAACCATGAAGGATGACAAGGATGACCACGCAGAATGTATGTTTAATTACCGTACCTTTTAAAGAACCCGCACCAAAGGGTGAATGTCGAAAGCAACACTTGAGGCTTGAAGTTTTCATCAGTCTTACTAAACGGTTATAAACAAACGGCCTGATAAGTAATGTCTTGCTCATGGTTACGATCATGGACATAGCAGTTAAAATTTGAAACTTCACCGATACAACTGCGACGTTTGCGTTGGGCTACAAGTGGAAAAACATATTCTCTTGAGTGATAAGCGCTTCTTGGTATCGAAACGCCCAAACAAATAGTTTCGGCCGCGTGCTGCAAAGCGATCAGTACGCGGTGGACAAGCGCCACCTTCATTTGCGGCAGCGCCCTGCACCGGCGGCAGTATGCGCTACGACAGGTCGTTCCGTGCAAAAGCTGGCAAACACAGGGTGACAGTCAGTGTGACAAGGCTTGAATGAGCAGTGCATCATAAATGCAGTTAAAACAAAAAGCCTTCCCAAATTTGTTACTAATGGCAGTTTCGCTTGGTATACACTGGTCTGTGTGTATTCCGCTTTCACGATGACACTTCAGCAATACCAATCATAACCGATATTTACGTAACACTAACAGCGACACTCTTTGCTATACCAAACTCAATCTGCAGCTCAAGTCCAAGCTGCATCCACGCAAAGCTGTTTTCCGCTTTACCGAGTCAAAAGTGCTGCCTTTCTAAACGTGTTTTACGGCTGTCCGAACATGCCTGTGACAGAAGACGTATTTAAAAAATATTCTTCGCAGACAGATTGACTAAGCTTAACAACGTTTTTACGACTACAAGATTACACGCACGAAACAGAATCTGCAGCGCTTGACAGACATTTTGACAACAAAAAATTTGCAGGATCACCGAAAAGCGCCTGTGACACTTAACAGGGATGCCAACGGTGCACCTAAAGACTACGGCTGCCGTTCCAACAGCCACGAGCAAAGCCTGAAGAAGTTCGAGTTTGGTTCAATAGAGGTATCGTGTCCCTTAATCCGCCAATTCAAGCACGTTTAAGCACCCACTCCAAACCAACGTCACAAAACAGGAACTGTCACTCCAAGACAGACATTTGAGGATGCAGCGCTATCCTAGACTTGGGATAAAGGAAAATTTTAAACCCGACGCACACGGTCCGGCACCGCTGTGCAAACGGTGTTGAAATGCATCACAAGCTGCAGTAGGAGAAAAGCGCTGCGAGATCGGCCCGCACAACTTTTCCAACGCTTCAACGTGTGGGATCCTCGCTCGCTCGCGGTTGTGGTTATCGCATTAAGCCGTTATTGAACCAGTGTTTGTGCATCATTAGCAAGCATAGTTACGGGCAAAACAAGCCGAGCACGACGTCTTCAAGCGCTCGGGGCATTCTTTTCACCAAGTTTCACAGAACGCAGATGTTGTTCCGCACAAACGCTGACAATTAAGCTCACACAAGCCGCATTATCTGTTAAACAACAGCAGGTAGAAGTATGCTGAGTGAATCAAAATTGTGCTCTGACGCGAGCATTCTTTTTTTTGCGAAAGCAGACATTCTTGAAGGATAAATAAAAAAGGTTGAATTTTAGCAATTGAAAAGAAAATTGTCAACATAAATCTACCATTGTAGTGCTGGTTGGATCCAGCCCGGGTTTCCTTAATTTGGTCAAAAGGTCGGGCACTAATGTATACGCTCTTTTCTGATTTCCCGAAACAACACTCATCTGCAATCTCAAATCCACTGCTTCTTTTTGCACACTAGTAGTAAGCCTAATAGCATGGCTAGCACGAAAAATACGGAACTAGATCAGATCAATCACCTGTACAACGAACACACAGCCACCAACTCAGCCTCTGACAAGTCTTGCAGTCGCGACTGAACGCGCAATGGTAACAACGCTTACAAGTCTAATTACGATGGGCACGGCGTAGTCTGGGAACAGGCACTTACGATACAAAATAGTAATGCGCATCCTGTATCCATCAATTAAGCGACAGACGCTCCGCAGAGTGGCAGCCAAATACTTTTTAAATAACTGCCCAAATTAGAACAACTGTTTCCCTGCCGCACTCACACTTTTGGTCGAGCTGCGACAACTGAGGGTTACAACACGTTAGGAGGACTTTTGCATGTAAACGTTACTGGTTTGCTGATCTCGTCGCGAGGGCGGGTAAAGACTGCAAAATTCTTTACCGCATTTACGCGTCTGTAACTGCTAATGGGGAGCAGCGAACCCATACAAAAGCCAACCACGCTTTAGCAACATTTACCTCAAAGTTTGACTTGGCCAAGAGTGGCACACCAACGCCAGTCGTTCCGGGTGAAATGATGTGCGTTGTTACAGCCAATATGCACAGTCGCCACGACACTCTTTCCAACACGATGCGTTCTACAAAGCGGCAAAACGACGAGGGCGCGAACTTGACAATTTTTCTTTTTTTCGTCGCGCGACAAGTGACAGTTGTTCGTGGGCGATTTATGAGGCGGAACGATGCGACTAAGCGTTTCTCGCACAAAAAAAGACGTATGGCAGTCGCTGTGCGCCACATCGAGCGTGCGCAATAAACTATCTGCACAGCAGTCAAGTAAAGCCGCATCATCACAAAGCAGAAATGAAGCCACCAACGCTGCTTTCGATCTTCCACCTGTATGCTTGCCTTGCCTGTATTAAAATTGTAACATAACACGTTAATGGACCGTGCAAAGAAACCCAAATAGGAAAGGCTTGATTGCAGACATAGAGGAAGACACGGCAAAAAACATCGCATTCGTTTTGACTCTGCTATCCACGACAGTTAATGAAGATGAATGAAGACAAAGCGTAGCACAAATCCTTGAAAACATAAGTCGTTTGCGCGTGCTCGACTTGATCAACCACACATGCGCACACTTTCGTTGGCGGCAGTTAGTGTTTGCAGCACAACGAAATGAGTCTTGTTGAGATCCGCATCACGTTCGATTCAAGAGGGTGCATGTTTTACAAGCACCTTAACCCAACAGCCCCATGACAAACAGTGCATCACAGAGCATTTTGAAAATTCTCATGCCGCAGCAAGATCCTTAAAAAGTTAACCATGTTAAAAAAAGCAAAACGCACACCAGTGTTTTCACGAGATCCTTGATCGTAGCATAATAGCTTATATATAATTAGGCAAAAAACACGAGCTACAGTTTTATTGCAGCACTTGGTCGACCTCACTCGCAAATCGTGTACGTACAGCTTCGAAACGTCCCGGATGTAATTCACAAAACCAGGTTACACAAACCCTACACCAGCTGATTGCCACACCAGCTGCTACGGTTACGGATAAAACGACAAAATTCAAAAAGCGTATTGTTGACTTTGATCGTTGTCGATGTTTAGATGGAGTGTGATGATCGAAGCACGTAAAAACTGCCTTCGAAAATCAAACTATAAAACATAGCTTATTCTACAGTACGCTGCGATTTGAAGACATGCCGAGCAATTTCCTCTGGGCACTCAGATTTTTCACTCTATCCACGTTCTTTTTGCTTGAGACTTCGTCCAATTTCTTTCATAAATGTGCTGTTGGTCAAACTCACGGCAGCGCAAAAAGCAACCAGCTGATTCATGGACAACAGCACCAACCTGGGCACTATCCAGTAAGTCTATACAAACGCTTCTTTTTCTATGATAACAAACTTGGTGGCCATGCTTTTGCAAACATTAGGTGAATAGCAAATGTAATAGATTGGTTGAGCAGGTCCCGGGACAGAAATTTCGACTGAAAGACATAGTCGCAAAGCGTGCAATTAGCAACAGGTAATTACTGGTCCATGGCAACGCTTGGAGGCCTGGCAAATCAACTAATGTAATGAGGAGCTTAGTTTGGTTCCTAGCACTGTGATGTAAACCACGCGCGCCCGTATTAATGCCCGTATTAACCGTTGCGATCTTATACGAAAGATCAAGAATGGCACAATAGGCTTTATGGTAAAAACCTGAACTACAGTAGAGCAGAGCAGACGACGAGCCATTCTCTGCCTGTGTACGTTAATTGGCATTCTATCAACCAACGTTCGCATCACCGCTGAAGCCGATGGTCATGTTTTAAAAGCAGCGGTTGCGGCATGGGGTAGAATGACACTGAAAAACTCGCCTGCCGGTATTACAATACATCTGTCAGAAACCAATGCTCGTAAAACCGAACGAACATCATTTAACTACGACGCTGAAGAGGAAGCTTGTGCTGCATCGCCTGTTCGAAAACAAAAGAAGCACAGGGCGGAGATGCGAAAATACTGTACAGTTAGTGGTCACGCGCACTGGTGTACGTCTGGGCAGACAATGGTCAACGCAACTGCTGTAGGCTTTAAACCCGCTTAGTATTATCTCGACGAAAATTGTTCAACAATCACCCGATTCGATTCCGAATTATTTGAAAAAAACATTGATCAAACTAAAGGACTTGTCTGGAAATAAGTGGAAAACAAAAATAAAAAAACTACGTAAATCCCAAGAAGTTTGCTTCGGAGTCTATGCCTCAAGACAAACGAACAACAATTAGCCTTATTTTTCAAGTAAAAACCACGCGCAGTTCTTCCCTAAAAACATTTTGGACAATTTGTTTTAAAGCCCCTTTCGAATGAAACCTCGTTTCTTCTCTTGACTGATCTTTGCAATTAGCATGGCCCAGAAACACTAAAATAAATAAGCCTTGCACGGCAGCTACTTCATGATAACGAAATCTTCCTCGGATGGAATACATATCACTGTTACAAGACGACGATCACGGCTGTAGCTATGCACCACCATGGCAAATTCCATGATGCAACTGGCGCGACAGCAGAACTGCTTGCTCTGAAAATGCTGTGTTCGAATGTCTCGCACTTCTTGCAATTTCCACGAGAACACCGGCTCCAAATGATCGCCTGCCTTCCATCGAAAACCGAAAACACGTCAAAAAACGCCCTGGGGTTTGAGTCGACAGAGGAAGTCGTTGCTTTGCAACGAAGCATCATCTCGATGAACTTGAACACTGATGCAAGCAAGGACTGAGGAACCACGCGACAGGAAAATTAAAAGTGAAGTGCTGTAGTGAGTGCACGTTACGAGCATTACTCCCCGGCGTTGCAGCTGCGTCAAGGCAACGTCAATGCGAGGTTAAAGGTTCGTCGTTAAGGCTTAGCACTAGCGGGTGTACCACACGCAACGTCAACGATACCAATTATAGCGACACACCGGCGATAATGGCGATCACAGTGCCAGCTGCGCAAAAGTAGCAGCTGCTCGTCGGTTCGCCTTGCGAGCGCACATCCACGACGCAACGCACACATTTCAACTGACATTCCGGGGCAAGCTTTCCTGCATTGCAAGGTAAAAACAATAGCATTTCCCAAAAGTGATTTTCGGCGCTGGACGGGGATTCGGAGCCGGAAACTTTTTTATCCGACTCAACTCCGGGGGCAGACTTCAAAATTTTTTGTCTCCGACTCCGGGTGGTTCAAAACTTTTGAACTCAGACTCCCGATAAGTTCTTTTTTAAATGAACACTCTGCTAAGCAGGTTTTTCCACCAAAGACTGCTGAAATCGATAACCTCTTTCCAAATCTAGGTGCAAAGCTGTAATTATAAACTGCTATCAGGAAGTACACTGATGAATACTTCAATGTAGTGTGAATTAAAAGGTCAACTTCCAGTGAATTAAAATTCTATTCTACAAAGTACACGTGTTTTCGCACTGCGATTAATTTACCAGTCGTTCTCAAGCATTGTGGTTTAATTGGACCAAAGTTTCTCAAAATGAAGTAATGCTTTCTGTGGAAGTACCTGTGGCAGATGCAACACAACATAAGAAGCTGCATGTTGTATTATTTTTGACATGCAGAAGAGCTAGTGGAACCAGCGTGCAATCTCACAACAATTCAACAATGTGTTTCCTGGGCCTAGAGATTCAGAAGGTACACGTATGAGTCAATTCTAAATAAATAAACACTTGAATGCGGGACGATTCAGTTTTCACTTTTACTAGTGTTATTAATGCAGTATTACTCTGCAGTTTATTTGTAAAGTTGTCATTAACTACTACCTGTAGAGGTTTGGCTCAAGCATTTGTTCTCAAAAACAAAATTGTTTCCACCAAGTCTGTTTACATCGACACTTGCAAGTCTGACTTCATTATGCATAAAGCAAAAAAGAGCCGTTCGACGCTAACTTGCGGTGGTGGGAGAGCAGTAACAATTTCTGCTACCTCTCGAATGATTGGAGAGCAGCGTTGTATGGCCTGGTGAACACACAGTTATGACTTAACGGCCGATTGTTTCCACTTCAGGCAGAAAACGGACGAAAGTAATTTCAAATCTGGCAGTTGCACCCGAATATTAATATGCTCCACTGATTCCAAGAGACTGCGCCTTTTTCAAACTTGTCGAGATGATTGCAAAGTTGAGCTCATCAGCATCATCGGAATTGGTGGACAAGGACACTGTAGCACATTCGTCGTTTCACTGGTCTCAATAAACCCATGTATCTTGAAAGCTAGATTGCAGAGGGTTTCGTTTGTACAGACGAGTTACTGATTTCTGTGAGGTGTGAGCTCTAAACATCAGCAAGCAAAATGCTTTTCTTAAAAAGTTTGCTTGTCTTAGATCCATCGATTTTTGCATGCTTTTTGCCACACTGCTGGATTTGTGTTGTGACAACCGCCGTAACAGATATTTCCATTCTTTAAAATATGTGCCCGGAGTTAAATCTTCCTGCATCCATTTTCAAGTGCACGAGTTTCCCAGCAAGTTCTTCCTACAGTGCTGTTTTTTGTTTCTGTGCCTCTTCTATCACCATATTTTTAATCTTGTATTTATTTTCCAGATAGTAGACTCCGGTTAATTCATCCTCGGTTAATACAACCAACCGCTTATTACATCGAAATTGGTTGTAATGGAATCTTCTTAATCATTTTCCATTATTAAAACTCCGGTTAATACATCCAGCCACCGCTTAATCCATCCACTTCAGATTCCCCATGCAGGCGAACTGTTTTTACTGCGAGCAAATAATTGCCTATTGCAAGTGCCTTTATGCGACAATTTGATCGAATAGGCCACCAGCTGCAGAGATGGAGTGCATTCAGCGATTCGTCTGGGGATTTGACGGAACTGCATTTGAGAAGATGGACATGCTTAATGCACTGAAGGCAGAAGTAGATGGCCATCTCAGAAAAACGTTTCCGCCTGAGCAAGCCACTTTGCGCAGCTTTACCAGTGCTGAATAAATACAGTACAAAACGTCAATTGCGTTGTTTAATTGCAGTTTTTGGAAAATCGGTTATACCACCACCGCTTATTGCATCCAAAATCGGCTGGTCCCAACGTGGATTTATTGACCGGAGTCTATTGTAAATCGAAAACTTTTGTGCTATCTCACTGTTCAGAATCTGAAATGTAGGTGTGGAAACATAACTTATTGTAACGGAGTTGTGGACAACCAAATCAATCATTCCTTTATGGAATTTAAGTGCACTCATGGCAATTGTAACTGTTTCACGTGAAAAAAAATTTAATGCCACCATTGCCTGATTAAGGGCTTACCATGTTCGAGTTGAAAGGACTTACGAGGTTCTTCTATTACCTTGTCGGATTCCTCAACTTCATTATTTTTCAACTACACGTGCTTTCTCTTAATGTGTGGCTTCAAATTACAGACCTTTTACGGTCCACGATTACTTTGATCTACAGTTAGCATTGAGTCACAAGGTTTTTTTTCATCTCTTTTGCCAGTGCTGCAGCGGCAAATGTAAAACTTTTAATGATACGTACGAGTAAAATGTTGAAACATACAAGATGAAAGCACAAGTTGAGGCACAATTCTGTCACTGTCTGAGAGAAAAATAAGGAATCACGCTTGCGTATTGGAGCATTGTCACAGTATATACGCTGCAATTATTGCAGGGGCAAGACGAGTAAGAACACATCTATGAGCGCAGTTTCACAGCCACATCTTGTACACAATCAACAAATACATATGGATATAACAGAACGATGTGTAGCAAGCTACACACTGAATATATAGCGTTGTGGAAACATCTCATACACAAGAGAAATTCTAGGTATGTCTGGAACATTCAGATGCCTGCAACATATCCTTATGCATAACGCACAACCGTACTCTTTGCTCAGATAAGAACTTTAGATTTATCACGAACTGTCTTGAGGCGAAGCATCACAATTGCACTGTGACTACGTAACTAAATTTGGTTACATAGTCAGTTTTAAACGCCAGTTGCATTGACCACTCACAAAAAAGGTCACATGAAAACGACATTTAAAAAATTCAAACCCTGAGACATGATAGGGATGAAAAGCCTGATAAAAATTAAGAACATTTCGACATTCCAAGAGCAACTGCAACAAAACCCTTGTCCAAGCGCTCTGGTGGGCCGCGATGTTTAAGTAAAACGGCCATTGCCAAACGTTGCAGTACACCGTTGGTAACACCACCATTGTATCGCTGCGAGAACTTCGACATTGCTAATTTGTTTACAAAACGCGAACGTGCAGTCGCTGTAATCAAGAGGCAACAACACCTGTTCGTGGTATTGCTCTGAAGCCATGATATGCAGAGCTTGGCACATACATATGCAACAATTTTCGATCCCGTCGTTTGATTAGCCAGAAAGGTATTCCAACGAGAAAGGCTTTACCTTGACTGCACAGCTGGAGTCAGTGCGAGTTCCGCCCTAACCCAGTTAAGAAATTTGCTAGTATTCGCCGTTACTGCAACTTGCACAATGCCAACAGCAGTGAGGATCATTCCACTGAGGTATTAGTGACGGGGACTCTGATTGGAACGAAGCAAGCACAGTGAAGTTCTCATTTGTGTACAAAACCGCATGTTAACTCAATCTTTTCAAACATTCTGGTTTGTTAAACATTGGGTAGTCGAAACTTTTGTGTACTCTATCCCTTAACACACAAAACCGTTAGTTTTGAAATCTACAGAAACACATCTTATGATAACACAATGCACCAGCAGTGGAAGGCAAAGATGCTCTTTTTAAATTGATGGACACTAAGCTTAAGATATGCGCGAAGTTCCGCATGCTCTGTTGCAAGAACAATTTTAACTGCTCTAAACACCCATGCTGCACAAATACACTATGGAGCATCCGTACTATGACCAGTCAAGCAGAGTCTACCCAACTCCGAAGAAGGCAAGAATCGCTGATGTTCTAAGTACTGTGGGGTCGCCAGATTGCTTCAATGTCTGCTAAGTACGCAAGTGGAAGCGCAGGTCTTTATAAATAATTGAAACGCGTATTCCTTGGCTGCAGAGTTCACCAATATTGAAGACCCGAGACGACTTTATCCCCAGGACTCGCATCGGTAATTTCACGTCACCAACACTTCATAACTTTTTATTTCATTAAGAAAAACGTATTTATTATCTGTGTATGCTGCAGTCATCAAGCCACAGATGCTGTTCGATACAACGTTAATGCAGTTCAAGCATAATTGAAGTCAATCTTTTGAACGCGTGTCTTGCGGCAGTGTATGACTGCACTCGTCGAAAAGGCAGCAAAAAGCTGAATTGATGGTTAAAGAAAGAACTCAATTTACTCATTGCAGAACGCCTATTTGCAATGTTACTACAGGGGTGGGGTACCTATTTACCATCACGGGCCGTACCAATTGCGTAATATCACCGACGGGGTACAAAATTTTTCTAACTTTAGCTAATTATGAAACATACAACCAAGTACACATTGCTTTACTACTTTAAAACGCAATGAACCTGACGTGGGCCACAGTCAAATGATCATTCGGGCAGCAGATTCCTTACTGCTGCTCTACGTGTTTTGGAACTTGTTTATCAAAAGCAGTAGCACAGAATAACCACTATGAGAGAGGATGATCGCTTTGAGAACAGTGAGAGACTGTTCTGTTAGTAAACACGCTAAGTATACTAAGTTTTCAAAAAGCGGGAAGACGCAGAAGACTTTGGGGCTATTGTACAACGCCGGCAACTTTTACGAATGAGCTGCACACATGTTGCACTGCTAACAATCCTTGCTGCCAAGTCAAAACCTACCCTTAAAATCAATTCCCGCACTGTAAAGCGATCTTAGCAAACGGTCACTTGCTTGTCAGTTTCTGTCCACGTAAAATATGCTACGAGCTATGCGCATACGTGTTTTGGAACATTTCCGATTTCACTAGCAGCAGCAGTTTCAACCGTCAACTGGATCTACGCGAAGGCAAGGGCAGCGTGAAGATCACACCGAATTCGAATTCATAAGTGCCGTACAAAAAAACGCATTGGCAGTCTCAGCAAATGCCAAACCTACTTTGAGAATTTTTCCAAACCAGCAACAATATTATTGATATTAAAAAGTTACCTGACTTTTTTCGTTCCTTGCCCTCCTCACAACTACACTTTGGAACCGTGGACGTCACCAACACATTACATGTAATAATCGTGACCTTCACCCTTGGGAGACAACTTGTGCCAATTAGCAGGGTCGTCAGTAACGCACTGCTTAAGGCTTGTGATTGAGGCTGGCGTGTTCAACTAACCAGTATGTGACCTCAGTTACGCTACGCCACACACTTAGTAGCTTCAACACGGCGTTCGGACGTCAATAGTGAGGAAGTGTGTTGAACTGCTAAATGAGGTACAGGAAGTGAGCTAGCCAACAATATCTTTCCAATTTCTGATGATCGGTGGAAAGGCTGTCAGGCGCTACAGACTACTAGCGGTAAAAGTGTGCACGTTGTAATTCATGCAACGCCGAAAACACCCACAATCAATAGACTAATTCCACGCCTAAACAACTCTATGAGCTGATCCCACACCGTGGCGAAGGCGCGTGCGTGGCATGTTAGTATTTAAAGCAACATCGCGGATCTTGGCTTCATTGCCGGCTGGTTTGATGGCAAACGGCCTTAGTTAGGCTGCAGGCTCTACTAAAATAGTACGGCTTGCAAAAACACCTTGCTAAATGCAATATCAAGAAATTGTCCGTTCGCAGCAACAACATAACCATCGTGCAAGTGGTCATCAAACAGAAGTCCAACACTCATACATGTACACCAGTGGATAGCTATAATGCTGGTTAAATCAAATCTTAGTTATGCGTCGACCTAAGAACGGTCAACAACAGTGGAAAAGGGAGCTTCCCTTCAACTTAGTTCTTTGTATGATAATAAAAACAGACAGGAATATGTTGTTACCGAAGTTAAAATCACACCCACTGCGCAGGCTCCAGCTGCGTAACTTCGAGGTCAGACTTGTCAGAACCCAGTAAACATTGGGAAAGTCACAACAGCGTAAGAAGCAGTTTGCTTGATGAACATGCACTTGGCTATCTGCACCGTGGAAGAAAGTCGGGTTCCTGAGACAACGTTAAGCAGTTGACACATTGGACAGGTATTCTACTACCCGTATCACCATGGTTTGCTTACATCATCGCTTAGTAGATAATAAATAATTTCATCACGATTCACTACAAACGAAATATTCACCACCTAACCGAAAAGCGTTAAGTTATATTGGATAAAACCGACGGTGAGATATAATTACAGTTAAATAACTACAATAGCCACATTCGCAAGGACGTTGCGCAAACGAAAAGAAAAAGCACCTTTTCACGAATACTGTATTCTTAAAATCGCGTTTAACTACAACAATGTGAGTTTTTTGCAGAATTCAAACGAGTGGGACTTCCTTTGCGGAACTCAATTGCACGAACCACAATACATGCCAAATGAAACACCTTCACAGCATAACGATTAACAAAAGCGAAATATTTAAATCCTGAATTTCAATCAAAACGTTTCGTATGGAAGCAAAGCGATCAAAGTCGCTATAAGGGGCACTTGCTGCAATAATACAAAGAAAATTCCATGTGACTGTAATCATCCAGTGGCAAGATTCCACGATGTTTATAAACATCGCCCAAAAATGCACATTATTCATGTTATCCAAGTGCTGCAAGTGTTGTTACAAGTTCAATTTGGACAAACGACATTGCCAAGCCAGTTGTGGTATTGATAAAAACCGGTTATTGAACTCATCATAACTGAAGCTGAGCGAAATCAACTACATTTTGACAATGTAATTGCAACTATAATTGAGGTTCTAAGTTAGAATCCTTGAGCGCAAACGATTTTTCACTCCTGCTTTTTCAGAAAGAAACACCATCTATCTGCAAACGTACGTTTTACCACTGGCAAATAAATATCTTGAACCTAAAATACGGGAGGACACCATTCGACCAACAACAGCAAACATTTTTATCGCGATTCGAACATGGTTCGAATACACCCTTCAGAAGTTATCGAATATTCCCTTCAGAAGCACTCGATTTGCATAAGTAACATGCTGTTGGTTGCATGAGAACAAACCCAACATCATTGCAATGACTCTGCGCAGAAAGAAACTTAGGCAACGGGCTTATCTTATATAGCGGGTAACTACGTGTTTTGTGCATTCTTAATGCGTAATTTCAGGCAATTTCTATTCGTGATTCGATGTAACGTACTTGTTTGCAAACAGTCCAGCAGCAGACATGATAGCCTGCTGACGGTGGCTGTTTCCTGTCGCTTCTGCGAACGCTCAACGCGGTTGTTCACGTTATGCAGTACTGAGCCGTTTTGCGCAACGTTGTTCTAACTCACATTCACGTGTATTGAAGAGTTTGTTGTATGTCTGAACATATTCAAGGGAAGCAATAAAACTTAGAGTGCTACTGAAGAGTTACTGATGGTCAAGGTGCTGACAGCTTTTAAACCGCCTGTCTTCGACTTAGCAACTTCAAGATGCCAGGCCGCTTAGTTGGGAGACGGATCCGCGCTTCTACAACAACTACATCGACCCCTTAACTTGTAGAGACCTCCGTGGAATCGTAGACCACAATGAGTTCCTCACAATCTTCTCTGACTGACACGCACGAACTCGAAGCAAGAGAATTGTTGCGAACGTAAACGAACGGCGAGTGCAGAATTAAGGAGAAAAAAAGCTCAAGCAGTTTAAGATTGCCTGAGCGAGGTGACTTCTAACGGAAATGCAGGCGATCACTCTTTACTCCAAGCAGTCACCTGCGCTTCACTGTTCATGTTTCTGCTATGGTAACGGAGGGGTCTGGATGAAACAGATGGGGTACGTTTTGCTTCTGGCAAAACGTTTTTACCGGTTGAACCGCTAGCTATCGTCATTTTCAGGAAGCACGACCGGATGCAGGTCGCGCAGGCGAACTCAAACCCATTGCACCATCGTTACTGAAAAGTACTACCAAACATGCGACCGCAATGACTCGTTTTTCCTATTTTATTTAAAGTTAACCCCTAGATTGGTGCAAGTCAGCACAAGAGCTGTGAAGGTGATAGCTATGATACATGCTTTCCGGGTGTGCCTGTGCTAGAGTTGATAGTACGAAAGATCACTGCATGGAATGTCAGCGCAGGGTCAGGCGCTAATATCAGTATCCATCAAGATGTCTCCGGAACAGTGTCGCAAATGGCACAACTTCACATGCGGTTCGACTAGTTTCCTAAAAGAGAAACACTCGAAATTGATTGAAACCGCTGAACAGACCTGTACTGGTACAAGATACTAAATACGTGTTAAGATCAATGCGTTCAAAACCTTCGCCCAAATGCACTCAAACCACAAACAAAAAAGTCTGCTGTAATGTTAGTCAAATTTGGACACAAATAAATTCTCTACAACCCGGCCTGCTGCGTGTCAAGTTACACAAATGGTTTGATTGTCTACATTCCACATCTACGCCTGATGATGTTTTTACCGTTCCTCCGTGCTGGTGTAACGTGACCTTGTGCAGTTCAGTGTGTACGTCCCACACATAATCGAATGATTAAAATGTTGATAGCTCCACAGCGGCAACCTTTCAAATCTGTGATCGTCCGGAGTCGCCTCTTGTTCACATATTTCGATAAGATCAGTGAAATTCAACGCAAAGAATCATTTACACAAGTTACTACAAGACCCAACTTACAGATAAACAGGATGACGGATGCTTGGTTAAACTGCATTTACAAAAAAAACGGTTTACATTCTTGTTCTGCGAGGCGTAGTGAAGTTCATAAACGTAACTGACCGCAAGCGGCGCGAAGCATGGACTCTTGTTTGAGTCAACAGTACGAAAATACCCAACTGTAAAATGTTGCGAGTGAATTACCTAACCGGGCACATAAGAACGCTATGCAGCGAATAAAACTCCCCTGACTTCATTGGGTGCCACCGATTGTCAAACACTTATAAATATAACTGAAACCTATAAAACGAAGAAATCGCTTGGACTAGGAAGCAGCAAGTGACCGTCTGGCTGAGTCATTCCATCGCGAGCACATTAGCTAAAAGCTCACAATGTCACTGAAATCTCGAATAGCTGACAACGATTTCGAAGCGATTGCACTCGGCCGATCATCAGCCAGGATGTCGGCATTTTCACCTGTCGCACGTTAATCGCAAACATCGCTGCGGGGGTCATTTGAATTTGTGCGATAACCACGCCATATTTCAGTAAATGCGCTGAAGTGAAGCACATATCAACAACGTTCGTGTCAACTCACAAGTTCGCCATTTTTTTNAAAGAGCGGCAAAAAGTTTTTTTTTATCAGCGACGACCAACCCTGGATGAAATACTCAACATCGACATGGACGGGGACCAGTGGGAGTCATGGGTGTGCACACAACTTCCGAGGTGCGCAAACTGCGTATGTCAACCAGTGCTGGCGTTTTCAACCTGTCACTGCTTTGGGAGAATTAGCCGAAACCTCTGCAAACTGCGTCTCGAGCGGCACTAGCAACATTTCAAAACGAAACATTTGCTTAAGAACCACTATCAGCGAACCGCAACCATTGTAATGAGTAAAAATTAAAACAAAAACCAATAACGAATTTTCTGCGTGAAGGTATCACTATGTGAAATATCACGTCGTTTACACATCCTTATATGCATCAAACGAGACCCGTATGGAGATTGAGTATACACAGTGGAAACCNGCTTGAGGATCACCCCGATAACGTTGCCATCCTGCNATCACGACCACTTTAACGCGGCCCCAAACGCCTTCTTTATGTTAATGCATTGCTTTTTATTTCAGTAACGCGACCACTCCGGTATACAAACGGCGAACACATTCGAACTGTTACGAAACTGCTGACTGACTCCCACGTAACACGACAACATAGTCTATCGGTATAATCAAGTTTTCGGCAGCAACTAACATGTGTCGACGAAATGAAATCCTTTCTGACAAAAAAAATGCTCTGACTTCTGTGTACAAATTTGAAAACGGGCTGTGTAAACTGTTAACAGCTGCACTCCAAAAAAAAAATCGATCAAAGACTTCTTCAATAAATGAACATAACGCTTTTTGTTGTGTCGTAACGACCTGTGACTTGTAAACAACTTGTGTCAAATAAAACCTGTGCTTTATATTTACTCTAACCTCTGTTACGTGTACGTGCTGGCAGAATTGAAGTGATCGTGAAACCCTTAGGAATGCAGGTGTGATTACATCCACTGACGCGACCAACCCGCTGACACAATCGTTTGCATCCCATCCAGTGGGTCGTCGTGTTATCGGGGTTCTGCTGTATATATATATTTATCCTTTTAACAAAAGATCGGCGATCGACATCAACAGGGACTTATGGTGCAGATAGTTTCAGCACAATTTTTAGTCGCGTGTTCCTTGTGCAGCAAAAGCAACACTTGGCACCTGTTTCAACCATTAGCTTGCTCGATCAAACGACCCTGTTTTAATGAAAAACAAGCCCAAACATTTTCGTGATGTGTGCACCCCCTAATATTGTTGATTTACTCAACCAAGTGAACTAGTCAGAAAACGTTCTGGACGATATCCAAGCTACGCAGCGCCGCGATTTCGCCACTGAGCAGAATTTCTAACATGGAAAATTTCGTTATGCACAAGGAACATTCAACGAAGGTGCACACGCATTAATGAATGAGTTAAAACAGTGCTTGTCAACCGGGTGTATCGTACACCCTGGGTTGTACCAGAATTTTCCAGGGGTGTATCACCGTGATGGGGTGTACCAGATGTGTGCTCTTCAAGAGCAGTCAAATTGTTCCACATATGTCCTTTGCTCCAGCGTAGTGTGTTAACTTTTCACAGATTTTAAAACCGTATCTATCGGGGTGTGTGTATTGTCTGTCTTTTACCGCCTGTTTGTTTGTAATGTTGATCAGATGACCATCACGCATTCTTCTTTTTTCTTTCATTGGCAACATTCGGGAATATGCAGGCAAGAAATGTTTGGGAACCACTGCTCTAGCTTGAATTTTTTATAAGCTAATGTACCAACCATCCTTTCTGTGCAATGATTATTGTTTTATTACAAGACACGTAACAATATTTTCCACAATAC
>JGI24158J21664_10004047_pt1 | contig 18703 bp, 6 predicted proteins | sample Ectturendosymbi3_FD_21664 | JGI IMG/M metagenome (IMG submission 21664)
CAGGTGAAGTGGGCCAAGGTGGTCTAAAAGTCTTCCACTTATGACGTCACTCACAAAAAACCCACAACCCCAAGCAAAAAATTTTTTTTCGAGTGCAAACTAGAAGACTTGCCGCGTCTTTTAACACTTCGACCAGGTCTGTAACCCGTACAGGAGTGGAGATATTTCCGCGCAAAGCCACGTGCGTTTCGGCGCTTTTTTCCGAAAATCCTTAAGAAGCGGCCGGATGCCAAAGTGTTAATAACATTAAAAACTGCAGCAGTACAGACACAGTTATGTCATTGCTAAGATGGTAAAAAACTTGAATTGGTTAGGGTTATTAAATGTTGAGGAGTTGGAGTTGTGGTAACAAAAAAGATGGGTCAGAGTTGAAGGTTTTTGGTATTGAGTCCACAGCCTCACCCTCATAACACTTTTAACTGGGAGGTGCAAAGTGGGTAAAATGAAGGTTCTTTCTTTATGTCATTGTGACAATTACTACCCTTACACTTAACAAAAATTAAGTGGTCTTTGGTATGTATCTTTGAATTTGCCAGGTCATGAGTTTATTTAATTCTGGTCTTGGTCAGATTTTGGCAGAAAATATGGTTGAACTAAAAAAGTATATAAACACCTAATCCTAAGCTCAAAAATCCTTTTTTACAGTGTACATCTCAAGCACCTTTATGGCAATGTAAAAGAAACCATTCAATTACCTATCTCTGAATTTTATTCTGATCCATGCTTTATAGGCTTGTGGCTAAGATATGGAAGAAAAAGCAAAGTATGTACATTAAAGCAAATAGTAGGTACTTTTGCAGTGTCAAATATCTTAACAGCCAAGAAAACATTAATCCAAACTAATCAAACCTTTCTTTCTACCACATAAAAAGATGCTAATTTTATGTTAAATTTTTTTCACCTTCAATGTTTACAAAGTTTCTTACAGTTTTCTGACTTTGAACATTCAAAACATAGTTTGTTTGCAATAAACTTTGAGATCTCTATGGCAAATTGGTGTGCCTAACAAATTTGTAAGATACTGTATTTATATATTGATTGTTAGCCACCCAGAATCATAAGCTGCAAAAAATGGTGTTAAGAAATTAATATAAGCCGCCCTTGAACATAGATTACCTAAACGTCAGAGATACTTTTTACGTACTAGCACATTTCATGTTTAATTGGCAAATGGCAACTCTGGTGATGATATTTACACCACTACAACTGTCTTCTGTTCATCACAATCCTTCCTGTAACAGATGTGCACGTGATGCTGAACAGAATAGAATGCGAAGAGAGTTTGGTCGGAAAAAATTTAGGCAAGGAAAGATAAAGTGTCATCTATACCTTTCTATATGGTAAAGCAATAAAAAATGTGAACAACTCTTGATAGTACTCTGCCCTTGATTATAAGCTGCATAAAATGATGAAAAAAAAACTTTATAAGCTGCGGCTTACAATTGAACAAATACAGTAGGTGTGTATTATCACACACTCCAATAATCAACAAAATTCTTGCAGAAATTTTATGAAACATGCAAAATACATACATATTTTACTGGAGCTGAACCATACCTAACAACCCATGCCAAATGAGCATAAGATGTGCATGCTAAATTTGGACATGTATAAGTTGAGAAAAAACATTAACATAATAAACTGTGGACACAGCCCATTATTACACAAGTCAATGTTTAGCCGATTATTACACAAATCAACATATCAACTTTTACAATGAATGTATATACTTCACAAAAGTTAATAAGCAATCAAAATTAACAAGCACATATTGATGCAGTATAAGTGTTTTGTGAATAGGTGCCCACAAGCAAACCATGAAAACAAAGACATTCTTACATCTTCCTTAATCTTTTCAGCAGAACGTTTTGTTTCATACCGAATACTGACACTTGCAGTGCTTTCCATTTTTCACCAAGAGTCTTTTATCACATATATAAATCCAAAACAGATTTCTACAGAGAGCACATCAAACCCTTATTCTACATGTCACAACCTATAAATACATTAATGAAAAGCAGAAATAAGCAGTCATAGCCAGCACAATAGCTAACTTTGATGTGACTTACTATCATTCTTAATGCTATGAAAACGGACTGAAGCAAGCTGTAAACAATGAGCAGTATTATCACATTTCAGCAACACAAAAGCACTGAAGCTAAAGATGATATTCATGTAACAGAAATAAGTTAGATCATGGCCTTCACACCACAATAAAACGATCATATTTACAGTTCCCCTATGTTGAAAAGGTCCTGTAAAGTGAAAAGCATTACCCTTTTACCTTCCCAAAATAGTAACCTAGTAAAAAGCAGTGACCCATATTGACTCTGCAGCAAACGAAAATCAAAGATAATGGGATATGTAAATGTCAATCTATGAAATTTTTTAAAAAATTGGGCTATGACGTTCTTACTCAAACATACAAAAGGTTATGGTAGTTGATAAAAACATGGTCAGAACCAATCTATTCTGCTCACTAGAGCCCTGCAATGATTCTTGAGCATGCTCTTGAGTCATAGTGACTCACAAATGCAGTAAGGTTGCCCATCATTAGCATCAGCTAAAAATTAGACATTTTGGCAGATCAACCAAAAGGATTTTTTTGGTCCAAAACCTGAAGCTTTTGCCACATTACACTTTGTTACATTCCATCTAGCTCCTTTTTCAGTAGTTACATATTTGCGACACAAATTCTTATTCACAAATGTTTACATAATAAAAAAACAAAGATTTACCTGCTTCAAACAATGTTTCATTAAAAACATTTCATAACAATAGTAAAATTTATTTGCACCACAACTTGTCTTATATACAAATTCAATGGATGCAAACAATCCTTCACATAAATATTTAAGAATAGCTTACCAGAAGTAACAGTTGCACAAAATTCACTAAAAAAGGATTTGGCTATAAATTTTTAAAGGCTGGTTAACTTTCTTAATGATCTTGATTAGAGTAAAAATCTAATGAAAAATACAAAAGTAAAATAAAAAAAGTTACTAGCAAATCTTACAATACTTTACAGTTTTGCAGTTAATACATAGGAACAGAAAACAATCTACTGCACAAATTTTAACGTTTACTTTTTCTTAACACTTTGAGAGCCGGTCTGCGAATATATTAGTACCTAGATTTCAGTCTAAAACCAGCAATTTTTGGTTGCCTTACCAATGCCATAGCTCCTCCGCCGATTGCGCTAGAGAGCTGTTCAAGGGCTAAAACAGGTCGGCAAGTCTTCTGCACTTGAAAAAATTTTTTGGTTGGGAGTTGCGGATTTTTTGTGAGTGACGTCATAAGTGAAGTAGTTTTGGGGTCATTTTGGCTCATGTTACCTGGCCTATGGCCCAACTGTTAGGCCAAAGTATTTCGCCGAAGTTTTCATTGGAAACTAGGCTCGAGTCTGAGTCTTCGATCAACTTTCTAGCATTTCTGGGTCAAAAGTTATGATTTAAAATAAACAAATTAATTAATTATCTAATTAGTTAACTAGTCAATTATTTTTATTACTTTAGATCATAACTTTCGAACCCGAAACCACAGCAGGTCATCCAAAATATCAAAAGACTTGGAATGTAGCCTAGTTTCCAATAAAAACTTCAACGAAATACTACCATCTAATGGTTTGGGTCCAGGGCCAGGTGAAGTGGGCCAAGGTGGCCTAATAGTCTTCCACTTATGATGTCACTCGCAAAAAATCCATACTCCCCAAGAAAAAATTTTTTTTTCGAGTGCAGACTAGAAGACTTGCCACGCTTTATAGCCTTTGAACAGCTCTCTACCACTTTAGGTGCCCAAGTTACGTGTGCAAAGCCACGTGCGATCCAATTGTTTTGGTGCGAGAATTCTCTATAAAGCGGCTGGACGCAAAAGTGTTAAGCTATTTACAACAATGTCACAGCAAAAATGTTTGTATGTACAGGTGATTAACATATATCAAAAATGCAAATACTGTCTAACATTGACCATGGTCCTCAATACAAAGATTTTGATGTGATAATAATGGTAATCAGGAATATGCGTAAGTAATATACATGTCTGCTTCTCACTGAACAGGTGATTAGTTTTTAGCAAAACACTAGTTGTATACAATTCTGTCCCAAAAAGGGAGCTATTGTTGACAAAAAAGCATTTTCTGATTATGAATGGACTGTGATATGCAAGTAAAAATGCTTTTCAGAATGTATCATGTATAATGGAGATAGACCGATATATTGGCCAATATTTGGGTTTTACTGATATGTCGGTATTGGCCAAAATGTCCTATTTTATCGGCCTCAGTAGGTATTGACAAAACGCTATTATATTCCTCATGCATGCAGACAACTTGCGCAAGAAAGCACAACAAACCAAGTCAAGACAATTACCTTGCAGCAACGCTAGCACATGCATTTTCATAAACAAGCAGACAAGATGAAACATGGAGCATGCGTTGGTCGTTACAGCCAAAACAAAAACATCATCATTAATCAGATTAGTTAAAAATCATAGCAGAATACTGAAATTGCTGCATTTGAAAAATTTTAGCTCATAAATCCTGATTTTTGATGTTTTTGCAAAAAAACGTAAGGCACAGACTGCAGTATATTTTTGATGACAAAACATGAAACAAGATATAAGAATTTTGGAAATATCAGTTATAGGTCCATGACTGGCCAATATATCGGTAACGTCCCCAAAAAAAGCCATATCGGTCAATCTCTAATGTATAACATCTTCAGGAAATGGATACAACCTTGTTTCTAGCTATACAACCTTCAGTGATTAATACGAAACAGTTTCAAGCTGATTGTTACGCATGAGACATATATGCTTAGGTTTTCAGCTTCTTCTTACACTCAGTTGACATCAGTTTCACTCTGAATATATTCTAGTTTCTTGTTGTTTTATGATTAGCAACATCACTGCTGCAAATAGCTTAAAAATAGTACGGTTCAGACAAAAGAACAGTCTAGTGTCAGCCTAGAAAGCATAGCATATGCACAACTTAGATATGCATTATGGCAAGAAGGTGTTCACGTCATGCAACAAAAATTCCTAGCAGCAGTGATAGATGGATGCTCTTTAAGCCAAATTTGCTACATTTTGCTAAATGCAAAAGAGTATAACAACCAGTAAAACATTTGTTATTACAGCTAACATTATTGTCATTGTCCTGATGTTTTCACACCATATCATTCAAATAAGTCAGCAAACACAGTCAGTTGAAGCAATGTGTAGTAAGAACTTGTGAAAAAATCAAGGTAAGTGCATGGCACCTGCACAGTCTCTGCATTTCCAACAGCAAAATGCTTTGCAGAGCTTTAATATTTTCATTATATATCATGTGGTTTGCCCAGAAAAATAGGCACATGGTAGTGGCCAACTGTAGCAATCACAGCTTGCCACAATCACGACAAATATGTCGCAGATCCATCAGACATGACTGCTGCCAGATAAGAACTGTTGATCTATATAACATTGTAATTATGGCAACCTCAACGAATAATGTAGATCTGATAAAATATAGACAGGAAAACGTTGTCAGAAAAGTAGTGTGGTCATGCAAAAATGAATTCAGCAAATGACTCTTCACTTCCAATAAATCTGACATGACTAAAATCGAGGTCTATCTTTACATTTGATATCAACAAAACTTCTACTACAGCACATTAACTTTGCAGTAAACCACTGTGTACTATACAACATGCTGTTTTAGCTGGTCAAAATTGTCATGAAATTCCGGATTTGCACCCTAAAACAGCTTAACAGATCACCAACTTACAGATTTGACTTGGTAAACAAAATGTCCTGAAAAGCACCTAATGTAATTTGGCATAAGAACATTGCATGCCAATTGCCTACAATAAACCATGGCAGATGCATATACAGATTTTTTTCAAACATTGTTATGGCATCACACAGCAAAAATGCATCTTGTGATTGCCATACTCTGGCAAGTATCATTACATTTCACCCACTTAGTCACTCTGAACATCTGTCAGTTTAATGTTAATTTTGTGCTTGATAGCATTAAGGCTTAAAAAAGGCAGTGTCTAGCCCAGTGGTGCTTAACCTGGGAGGGAGTATCCCCCATGGGGCATCAAAAAATTTTCAGAGGGGTGCAAGCCCCTTTGTGTTCTGCAACATGGGAAGTTTTTGAACAAAAGAGTTTTGTCCAAGTTGCTTGTTTAAAGTCAGGGGGGGGGGCTTGAAACAAAGGACAATTGCTTAAGGGAGGCATGGCAGAGAAAAAGTTAAGAATCACTGGTCTAGTCAAAGTGAAGTACAAATTTAAGTTTATTTTGAAAATTCCTGTTCACATCATTTGATCACATGCAATGTTCAATATTGTTGTTTTTCTTGTCAAGCCTATAGCAAGTTATGGAGTGCCTGCTTTGATTGATTTTCAAACTATGGCCACAAAGTCATTTTCAATAAATATAATCTCATGAAATGCAGCCATTGTGTCATGTTTTTTCAAGATTAAAAAAATGACTTCTGCTAGTAACTGATAAGTTTTCACAAAACTTACAGACAGTGGACCATAAATCGTTTTAAGCAAACATATGGACCATTGACTTACAAATTTGAAAACCACTGAGTTAGACCAATGCAGGAGTGACAATCCTTGTGACAAATGCAACAGGTGTATTCAGCCTGTTGATTTAACTGACACATGTGTTTTGCAGGGTCATTTTTCCTTAGCTTGAAACTTAATGTCACCTTCATCCAACGTAATGCAAAGGATTGACTATGAGTAGGTTCATCCAGGTACATCTTGCTATTTACATTGACGAGAATGCTAGCTACTTTCATGTCTCTTTCAGTGCTACTTTAAATGCGAGGCAGGGATATCATCAGGTCTTCATACATAAGTATTTTGATCACACAAGCTTCGTACACAACTGCTTTGGCCTGAATGGATTGTTTGAGGTTTTTAATTGTGACTCCATATTATGCCTACTTACTTCCTAGGTTGATTTCAGCATCAAAGGACATACTGCAAAAGATTGATCTGAGATTTGTAAACTGCATCTAGCTTGTGAATCTTCTAGAAAGCATAGACTCCTTTTTGGCCAATCAGTTGTTTTTTAAGACTGATTGATGATCAGTCTGAACTTTTGCAACCAAGTCAAAATTAAGATGGAACCAAAGCTACCCTACTTGGAAAGCACAAGTGTAGTGCCATCAGCAATAAGTTACCTAATAAACACTTTGTCTATGCTCATATTTAAAGACAGGCTACAGAGGTTGAAAAGGTCTCCATCTGCTCAGGTGTGTTCAGACTATCAAAATTTTAAGATTTGAACCCTACCCCTCCTTAGAATAGAATTCTTTGGTCAAGTCTATAAAAACAATGTGCAACACTCTGTTCTTTGCAGTTGTCTTAAAGCTGCTCCAGTGAGAATAGTATGTCCATTATAGATGTTCTTGTCCAGAAATTGGACTAATATTCTGGATATATACATTCAGACAATTGTAGGATATGCTTGAAGATTACTGGTGCAAACGGCAACCTGCAAATATACATGAACTTGCAGACTCCTGTATCACCTTGGTTTTATCAAATATTGCCATTGAAACATTATCAAAGCCCAGCATTTCTCATTTCACTAGTAGTGCAAAGGATGTAACCAGCAGGTTTTGCATTTCTGAATCTAAGAGAATTTATCTTTACTCTGGTGATTTACTGCTTGTCAGCTTATCTACAACAGTCCTGAGGTCATCCATTTTTGGATCTGCATCTAATTTTTCAATTTATGAAATGAATCAATAACAGTAAGCATAGCTGTGGTCAGAATTATCAGATGTATAATGTTCAGTGTTGCTCAAACCAACATTTCATTTGCTTGCTTTTGTCTGCACTCAGTGGAACACTTGTGAATACGAGTGCTTTCTTCCCATGCATCAAGCCCAAGGTTTTCTCAATTCCATCATACATCTTCCTGGTCATATCAGTTCTAGCTGCAGTTAAGATATTTTCACTGAGTTAGAGCCAGTAGTCATTTGCCCAACTGCTAACAGTATGACATATTCTGGTGTCTTACTTTACGGCCATCTTGATATTCAGATAAAATAGTTGCAGTCTCTGAAAATGTCTTTGTAGTCAGCAAGGTCAAATTGAAAAAAAAAAAGTCTCCATGTGCTGCTCTGACGCTGAGTATTTTGGCCAGCCATGTCCAACCTGCGACCCTCGGGTTGCATGCGGCCCAGTTTAGGTTTTCTTTGCAGTAAAATATCCTATGTACTGACAACCTTTCCTTATTTTGTTAATGTTGAATTTAACCTTTTTGATGCAAATGGTCTTCAGTGTCACCTGATTTACGTCTGTTACCATTGCAGTATGAATTCAAATGCATTCAGTACATTAGCTGAAGTTAAATTTAGTTCCCTAAGATCAAGGTAAGCTATTCAATGTGCGGCCCTCATTAATATGTCATTCAATGTGCAGCCCTGGGTAACACAGTGAAGTTAGTAAAAATATTTGACTAATTAGCTAATTAATTTCTTTATTTTAGATCATAACTTTTGAACCACAAACACTAGAAAGTCGATCAAAGGCTCAAATGACGCAGACTCGAGCCTAGTTTCCAATGAAAACTTCAGCAAAACTTTTTGGCCTAGCGGTTGGGTAGGCCAGGCAACATGAGCCAAAATGACCCCAAAACTACTTCACTTATGACGTCACTCACAAAAAATCCACACCACCAAACCAAAAAATTTTTTTTTAATGCAGACTAGAAGACTGGTCGATCTGTTTGACCCTTTGAACAGCTCTCTAGCGCAATCGGCGGAGGAGCTATGGCGTTGGTAAGGCAACCGAAAACTGCTACTTTTTAGGCCGAAATTGAAGTATGAATATATCATACGCCGGCTCTCAAAGTGCTAATGACTCTAGATTAAAAGTATTTTGTAGTACTAACACCTTTTGTATTTGGCCAACAAAGCCAGAACCAATTGCTTTCTTGCACTGAGAAAACATCATATGGTGAAATGCAAAAACACTTAGTAATATCATACTTGTATGGCAAAATGCCCATTTTCTGCAATTAGTGTGAAACTTTGATCTTTCTCTATGAAAGACTTGTTCAGAAATGACTGGGTATTTACTCCTTGTTCTTTTCCAAAAATCACAAAACAAACTCTGTTTTGAATGTTCCAGTACCAAATTTTGGTTATTTAAAAATTCCTGCACACGCATCCCAGGTAGGGCAGGTGTGTGGCCTCTTAAAATTTAAATTGTGTCTGGTTTGCAGATCAAACTTTTCTGAATGAAATTCCAAGGTGTTTCTGAAACTATGTATGTATGAAGCTTTTAACTTGAGCTTACAACTGCTTGGTGTGCTCTCAAACTAGTCAGCCTAGCCCATAGACCAGACCTAGTGTTCTCGACACAGGTGTGCCCTCATCGTGTCGGAGTTAATTCAACAAGGCTGTACGTTACAGCAATCATGGCATAACAACGCAAACTTGTTGTGCTTAGTTAATTATTATTAGCATTATTTGAGAGCTCAGGCAGACATCCTGGTAGGCCGGGGGTTTAAACACACGGCCCACATGTGGCCTGTGATGGCATTTTGTGCCGCCCACAATGGTTTTTAGGAATTTTCAAATAATCAACATTTACGTTATTTGTTTATTCACCAGTGTTTAAAAGTGCTCGGTTAGCAAGTGAACAAGTTCCTTTCAAACGAATATAGAGATGGCTATGAATGACTTTCCTATAACTTATGATACCTTTCGCAGGAAATATGATAAAAAATCTGTTACTAGTAAGGTTCTGGTACCCCCATTGTTGCATCAGTGTTATAATGCGATCCTCTGGCTGTCATACCCTCAGGTTACCTCATAGGTCCTCATTTGGCTCTCAAAGCAAATTGAGTTTGAGACAGCTGTAGTAGGCTAAATAAAGACAGCATGAAACACAGTAGGCTATTTCCTATGACAATGCATTAGAATGAGATTCACTACAGGTCTACTTTGAATTTTCCTGTAAAGTTTTCAAAAAGTTTAACACCTGATTTGTCAAGCCATTTTGTGGCTCATAGTTGAAGCCTTGGGTTAAACCTACCTAGCCTAAGATACTTTTGCGTACTAGCACGTTGCATGTTTTTGGCAATCCTGGTAATGATACTTCACCACTACAACTTATTTCTGCTCAAAGTCCCTCCTGTGATGGAGTGTGCACGTGATGCTGAATAGAAGAGAATGCGAAAACCGAGTTTGGTCTGCAAAACGTAGCCAAGGAAAAGCTGGGCATACCTAGACCTTTTGAATAAAATAAAGAAAAACAATGTAAGCTGCTCTTAATTGTCAGCCACACGAAATGAAAAAACACTTCAGAAAAAAACTTTATAAGCTGTAGTTTACAATCGAGTCAATACGGTAATCAAAATTTTTGAAGTGCTTGTTGTAGTGGAGTAACTGACAGGAGGGAAAAGGGGCGATTTTACTGTCCTGGCCAGCTAAATGCAAAAACACCACTTACCTATCTTTCAGCGTTAGTTCCTTTCAGAAGGTTTTTAGTGGGGTGTCGCCTTTTTGCATTTTTCTGAATATTTTATATTGATTTGGGGTTTTAGTAACCATCCACACCTGGATTCACCAAGATTTCTCAAGTTTTTTCTAAGTGTTGATCAGTAGGTCTCTTACAAAGGCCAGTGGGCCTCTTTCAGCTAAGTCTCTCCTTTACCCCAAACCTCTAGTTATGCCACTGGTTTGTTGACTGCTGGAATATCTCAGTAAACAACTTACGTTTTTTTCTTTTTCCGGTGTTGAACGTTACAGATTAGTAATTTTGTTTATTGCAATGATTCATATCGTTTGTTGTCTGAAAATGTACTTGCTGTACTTATTCGAGTAAGTTGCATTTTTTAATACTAAACATTCCCCCAAGAAGTCAGGTGCGACTTATACACGAGGTGCAACATGCGCATGTATGCTGCTACTGCGCTCGTGTTATCCAGATAGTGCTTTGCATCTTCATATGTGTGCGTGCATGCACATGTATGCTGCTACTGTGCGCGTGTTATCTAGATGGCGCTTTGCACCTTCAGTGAACGCAGTGACTTTGATGGTTTTTAAGTTTTTGTTACGTGATATTGATGAACAAATGTTGTTTAAAAAATTTTGTACCATTTCATCAGGTCAAATATGGAGGTGCAACATATGCACGCATGGGACTTATACTCAAATAAACAGGTACATCAAACCATGCAAATGGGTTTTGTTTTCATTCTGAAGATGTTAAGACAAATGTAATCGCAATTATAATCATGATTACATTGTGATTGTTTATTCGTAATCAAGCAGGTGGCAAGTAATGGTAATTGATTCCATTTGTTATGTAATCATCCAGTGTCTGCTCTCTACACCTGATAACTTCCTTTTTGAGCATGTTTTCAGCAACAAAAGTTGTGATAAATTTTTGAATATTTTTTTTTCCAAGACAGCCAGTTTGTTGAAAAGCTCATTCTTAACACTTTCACATCCGGTGAAGTTTTGAAGTTTTAGCACCAAAAAAAACATACCACACATGGCTGTGTGTGAGCATAACTCTGGCACTGAAAGCAGTAGAGAGCTGTTCAAAGGCTCAAGAAACTCAGCAAGTCTTGTATAGTTTGCAATTAAAAAAGTTGTTTTGGTTGGGTGTTGTGGATTTTTTGAGTGACGTCAGAAGTGGAGGGCTTTTAGGCCACCTTGGCCCACTTCACCTGGCCCTAGGTGCAAACTGCTAGATGGTAGTATTTCACTGAAGTTTTTGTTAGAAACTAGGACTGAGTCTTTTGATACAATCTGAGTCTTTTGATACTTTGGATGACCTGCTGGGGTTTCGGGTTCCAAAGTTAATGATCAGAAACAGTGCTGCCTAACCAGTCGATCGCAGTCTACTGGTAGACCACGAACTGTTCCCAAGTCGACCGCGAGGGCTGTAGGAAAAGATGAAAAATTGTTTTCTACTGTGGCTTCTAATGGATCATCTATGATAATGATTGTAAAGATTTCCTTTCTGAGTCAATGTGGCCCATTAACTGGCATTATGGCATTTCAATAACCTGTAACAACGCATGCCTCCTACAGTTTCTGGCCATGTATCGTGATAAAGTCATCTGCTGATTACTGAGACTAAGGAAAGCTGTGAGTTTAGTATTATGCCATGTGTTACGTCAGTGAGCACGAGGACCATCACATTTTAGAACAGCATGTGTGCATGCGAGCACATGTCATCAAATACTTTGGCCTAGCAGTTGGGCCCTACGCCAGGCAACATGAGCCAAAATGGCCCAAAAACTACTTTACTTTTGACGTCACTCACAAAAAATCTGCACCACTCAACCAAAAGATTTTTTTCGAGTGCCTACTAGAAGACTTGCCGAATCTTTTGAGGGTTTGAACAGCTCTATGGCGCAATCAGTGGAGGAGCTATGGCATTGGTAAGGCAACCAAAAACTGCTGGTTTTAGGCTGAAATCCAGGTATGATATTGGAGACTGGCTCTCAGAGAAAAACTTAAGATTTTTTCATCCACAGCTTTTTTTCCCCAATTCTTTCCTTGAACAAATTTATTCCCAATAATAAAAAATTCATCCCTTATTGAGCCAAGTAGCACCCATATGAGAACCACTNTCCTAGGCAATGTCTATTTTGCTGCCAGCAGCAAACCACTGCTAGAGCTATTTTGTCATTAGCTGAACCCGATTGGTTAAATTGGTCATGTGACAAGGATGATACGCTTGGATAAGCATACCGTCCTTGTCATGTGACCTAAAACCCTGACCCTAAAGAAATGTCNAAGTACAGCCAGCAACAGCTATGCAAGGTTAACTGCTACATAGCCCTCACCAACATGATTTAGCAAATGGTTGATTGAAAAGGCAGGTTTAGAATTACTTTATATAATAGTAGGGTGAACATAATTTGTAGAACGGTCTTGGCAGTGATGTCTGCACTACACTAAAGGTTTGTGGCAGGCTTTTGTTGCAGTGCTCGGGTTACAATTTCAGGTTTAGGATTTTAGGTTTAAGACCCATCTACACTGATGATGCACCAGGAGTTGTCAGGCGCCACTTTTTTGTTTTATTGTTTCCAGGAGTAGTCTTGCCAAGTTGTGCATGGCACATAATTTCCTGACACAACAAAACAAAGAATTACACCCGGCAACTCCTAGCTCATTCTCAGTGTAAATAAGGCTTTAGACTTTTAACTTTAGAGATTTGTTTAGGGTTTTTGCTTAATGTGTTTCAGCTTTAAGGTTTAGCACTTTCAGGTTTAGGGTTTTTAGGTTTAGAGTTTTAGGTTTAGAGTTTTAGGTTTAGGGTTTACAGGTTTGAAGTTTATTAGGTTTTACATATATACAGTTTTANAGGTTTAGTGTTTTGTAGGTTATTCAGCATTCTTTGTTCAATTGAACTGTGCTAATATAGCTCCCAGTTATTACATTTTGTTCAATGTTCATTTGAATTGATTTCATTGCTTTTTCAAAAAAATTTGCCTGTCTATAGCAACCAATTTTAAATGCATTAAAACTATGATATCCCGAGCCTTAATCAAACGTAATGTTCAACTATGCCCTGAATCATGTGACCATGAATCACTAGCATATTAACCACTCAGCTAAGTTTACGTAGCCATATTCTGAGACAAGATACTATTGATTTCAATTTAACTTTGAACACTTTTGGTTGTGTATCTACTGCCAGTAAGTAATTTCCACTGCAGTGGTGTAGCCAGCCCAAAAATTTTAACTACAGTATGGGCAAGCAACAGCATTTAATTGCAACACTGCTTTTCAAAGCACAAAAATATGAGTAGGTATGCTAAAAATTTGAGGGGGGACCATGGCTCCTCCCTGGCTACTCATATGTCTGCTGTACACTATGCTAAGGCTTTTTGTTTTGATGTTGCCATCGCCAGCTACTTGGCTGTTGACCTTGTGTAGCCGTTGCTGATTAACTAGACCAGCTATGTCCAACCCAAATGACTTACTGACCTAAAATTATGTCACTATCTCAACCAGTGCTGCACATTGAATGGATTGCTTTGATCTGAGCAAACTAAATTTAGCTTAAACTAATGTACTGAAAGTGTTCGAATCCTAATTGCAATGGTTACAGATGTGATAAAGTGCCACTGAAAACCACCTGCATAAAAATATGAAATTCAAGATTATCAAAATAAACACAGTTTGTCAGAATATAGGATATTTTTACTACAGCAAAAACATAAAGTGAGCCACACAGAACCTTTGACTAGACCACATGCAGTCCACAGGCCCCAGGTTGGACATAACTGACCTAGATATTTTTCAACCCTAATCCAAAATGTAAACCCTTGTCTAGTTTTTAAAACTTTTTAAGTAAGTACACAAAAAACGCTCTTATTAAAAGTGAGATCTCTACTAGCAAAGCCAAAGTAACAATCCAATGTTGAGAATCAAACCGACAACCACTCACATAACAGGAATATACACTTTCCACATAACCAGGTTCATCATACTGCTAGTGTCACGAACTCAGCATTATATGTGGACAAAGTTAGGAATACAGTTTAAAAGGCAAAATAGCCCCAGCAAAGCTTTTGACACTTTTGGCAGCAAAATTTTACAGTATTAAAAATTCAGTGGATTTTTGTAATTTACTCATCATTTTTGTCCTAAGAAATTTTAGAGGTATATGCTCATCTAAGGAAATGCTGAAAGGGTACATGGTCAGAGAAAGGTTGGTTGGGAACCCCTGATTTAGGATTACAGCTAGACCCAGCTTTTTTTCAGCCTTTTTTGAAATGATTGAAAAAAATTAAAACATTTTAGTCACATTGTCTGAAAATATAGACTAGTGAATACCGTTATGGCAAGTTTTATCACTAGACAAATGATTGAAATGTTTCAGTGAAATAAAGGAAATGGCTACAGAACCACCCATGGATCTTCTTATTTCAAAACTTATGCGACGGCATCGCCTTGCATGATGCAGTTTGAATAAAGTGGTCAGTTTGTCACTCAAGCATCGTCATCCTAGTAGCATAGCGTATGCTTTTCAGGTCTGCTGTACGAATGGTTTTCGGTTCACCTTTCACCTTCACGACTTAACGTTTTCTTAGTAGGCTAGTGACTAGTTGCACGTTTCAATTCATGAGACCAGTTTTTCTTTACATATTTCAAAACTACCAAACTTTTGGTTTAGGGGTTAATGTTAAGGTTAGGGTTACCATTAAGGTTAGGTGTTCGGTTTACCTTTTATGTTTGTTTCTACCAAGCCTACTCTACTGCATTCTCATCGTGCATTACTGTCACATTACAGGAGGTGGTCGAATAAGGTTTAAAATTTGAAGATACGCCTATCTTGATGCAATTCAAATAAAAGGGTCAGTTTGTCATTCAAACTGCATGGATCTTGTAGCCTAAGGGTTATGCGTTACAGNTGCTATGCCAATGGTTTTCGGTATAACTCTTACCTTGCCGACTTTACTGTTTTTTTTTNTCTTTTTTCTTTACTTTTTTCAGGTTTTGTTGTTATGTTTAAGGGTTAGTGTTACTGTTAAGACTATGGTTAAGGTTAAGGTTAGGGTTTATCTTTTACATTTAATTCTTTTCTACCAAGCCTACTACACTCTCGTCATGCGTTGCTGTTAGGTCAAGTCACAGGTGGCGTATGAATAAGTTTTCAAATTTCAAGATCTATAGGCGTATTCGTAGCCACTGCCCCAAAAAAAAACCATGGACTGAACCAAAAATTCAAAATGCACTAGACAATCATTACAATAACACATTTCGTTAGGAAAACCAAATAACTAAAATTAAATTGAAATAAGCATTACAGTGCAGCAATATGTTAAATGTCAACTACAAACCCAAATTTCATCTTATCTATCTTGTCAGCAGTTGCTTGCTTAGCGCTCAGTCATAAAAACAGCCCTTGCAAATCTTCCATGCACCTATGTCGAGTGTACAATCATAAAGAACACACTGTGACTGTAGTGTAAACACCTAGAACCAGTACTGCAACAATACAATGCAATCCTAGACCCCAATCCTAGATGAACTTGCCTGTCTTGATGCAGTACTGCTTCAGCAGCAAAGAAGGCAACTACTCTACAGTCTACAGCAGGGTTGCCAACCTGTCAGTGTCTTCACCAAAAAAAGCCAGACTTTGTCCAAAAAAAGCCAGACTTTGTCCCAAAAAATGCCTGAAAAAGCCAGATAGTTGTTTTAAGGCATATACACATAAAACAAGCATAACCAAACACAAAACAGACATTAAAACCTGTCAGAAACATTGATATAATAACACTAATACAATTTCATTTGAATTCCAATCTTTACTACTAGCCTTTTTTCAACCCATAGCCTAGTTACACTGTCGTACATTTGTTCCTTATCGATAACATCAATCATTTATGGGGCAACAGTAAAATCCTTGCAATATTCTGTGCACCCTGCATGGTCATAGACTCGTCAGGATGATTTGTAATGAATACGCAGCTCAACCTCAGACAATCATGTTTTGACAGAGCCAAGCCTGCCGACCGAAAAAAGCCAGAAAAAAACAGATTTTTTCTGGCTTTTTTTATTTCCAATAAAAGTCAAAGGCATTCAAAAAACGCCAGAATTTCAAAATCTAGCTTCAAACACGCAAAATTGGCAACCCTGGTCGACAGTAGCCTAGGCTATACAATCCACTGCAGACTCCGCCCTGAACAAAATTCTTCACCTTAGCCTTCACCTGATCCTCAAGTATTCCCATACAGTCACGGAAGCAGTACAGAATGCTCCAAGTATTTGTTCGAAGCAACTACTACCTCTGTCATATTTTGGGATTCAAAACCAGTCCTGATTTTAAAACTCAGTCCAAGTCCAACCATTGACCAAACGATTTTTCAAATGCAAAGTCCAAGGCCAAATTAAGTCCAAAAATTTGAAAATGCAGCCTTTTCACAACAAAAATGCACAGTGTCTTTTCCACTACCTCAGTCCAAATCTGGTCCTGAACCTAAATTTTAGGAATTTAAAGTCCTGACCCGATCCAAATTCATCAAAATTTGTTATAGTCCGGGTCCAGTTCCATCCAAGTCCTGTCCAGTGCTCATCTCTGCTACCTACACAGACCAGACGTACAAAAACACTTCAAGCACATTAACAATTAGCACCTTTGGAATTCTGTGCGTCGTTAGTACCACTGAATTATTCAGTTTTTTCATTCTGCGAAACATCTGAAATATGCCCATCGTCAACTTTCAAACATCGTTAACTTCGTTCTTGGTTGGCCACAGCCACATCTATGCATATCCAAAAACGTTAATGGTAAGTTATCGAAACAAATGTTTATAGCAGTGTGGTCCAACTATTTTTGACCTACGGGCCATTTTACATAAACGAGACAACTCGTGGGCCACTTCCAACAAAATGATATATAAAGTCACAGATTCACAAGATTTTAAAATTGGAAAGGGAAAATAGGTGAGTTAAGTGCGTATGTCATTGAAATTATTGCACAACAGCAATAAACAATTTATTACAAACCTCTATCAGTGCGATGCCTGTGGCTTTTCAGAAAATATCGTTCATTGAACAATAACAATATGTTCATGGTAGCAAGTCGCAGACTATCGTCCAGTGTTTCTTTTGCCATTCGATTTCTGTTTTCAGATTTGACTTGCTTCATTGCAGAAAATAGTGGCCTACTCTCACACACGTGTGTGTTTCCATTTTTCGAGTGCATTATTAGCGCGAAATTATTCAGTTAGGGAAACCTACCTTTGCTGACTAAAATCCAGCAGCTCTCTACAGTCTATTCCAACGCCGTTGATAATGTACATTATTACGCCGTTTTCACGCCGTTATTACGCCGTTAATATTGTGTAGATATTATAGTTGTTCCAATTAAAATTACCTGCTGTAACATGTACAAAACATTAAATAAATACTGAGTAAGCTCGCAGAGCTTATACATTCTGTCCGCGGTCCACATCTGGCCCACGGGTCTGTAATTGGGTCATGCTAGTCTACAAAAAGGAATCCTATCACAGACAAGAATCAACCAAGGTGGGCAACCGCTACTTTAGAAATAGCGACGCTACCTCTATCGTTATGTACTAAATGCAATTGCGGAGCACTACTGAACAAAAATAGTATAGTACCAAGCTATCGGCAACCCTGCTGCTATTCCCTATCGCTCCTCTTACTGCATCTTCAAAATTTTTATTCGCGTTGTTTTACTTAACTAGGGCTAGGGTTGTCAGCAGTAGCGTAACTAACGGGGGGCAGCGAGGCGATCTCCCCTCCTGGCAAGGTAAATGTAAAAATTGGGCCCTCTTTATCTTACATTTTTATTTGTTTTTTGTTTGTTTATGAGCAGACACGAAGTCTATAGTATGAACAAACACACTCTGCAGAACGCAGGTTGATAAAAACAGGTAAAACAGAACGTAGTACAAGGCATTGAAGCCGGCGGAATCACAGGGTTACAGTCACTTTTTGCAACTGCATTGAAGACAGAACCATAGGGTTACAGACACATTCTTTACACTATTGTCAGCTAACACGTAACACTTGTTACAGCACTACTGCGGAGTAGGGCGCTAATTCCTAAATTGGTCTAGTCTAGGTAAAATGTGAAAGCATTGTGGCTTGACACGCCATCGATCAAACGGACACTGCAAAGTTCGAACACTCAATCGCAGAGTAAAATGCGATAATAGTGTTCAGAGAATAGTGACGAGTACAA
>JGI24158J21664_10004048_pt1 | contig 18701 bp, 15 predicted proteins | sample Ectturendosymbi3_FD_21664 | JGI IMG/M metagenome (IMG submission 21664)
TCTTTCGCCCAACCTGTGCTGTTTGTTTTAAGCTTTGTTTATTGAAATGTGTTCTATTGCTGTGTACTTACAGCGCAAACATGACTTGACTTGTGAATTGCAACGGATTATGCTTAAGATTTATTGTGAAATGTGCTGGCTAATCTTAGTAGATATTGAGATAATTTATTTTGAAAAAAATATGTGGTTATGCAGTGGTGGTTTCTGTAAGTGTAATGATGCTTGTTTTACACATAGTTTTGATTTTGCACTCTTAATTATACAACGTATGTAGTATGTTGTGTTTCATGGCAGTATGTTGAGCGAAAGATGAAGGCAGATTGCGTTTTTGTTTCAGATTGTGTAGGGAAAAGGGATTTTTCATTCTTATTGTAGGTGAAACTTGTTAATGTAGAGTGGCAACACTGGCTTCAGTCCTGGTCCGTGCTCATCTCTGCTGTTTATTGTGGCAAATGCTGGCCATCACGGTATTTTCATTTCCTTGCAGGAACAAAGCAGTGGAAATAGTTAATGAAATGATAGATTGATTGCAGGGTTGCCAGGTTAGCCCTTTTGGGGCCAAATTTTAGAAATTTGGTCCCAAATAACACTTGCTGGCCCCAAAAGTTTTGTTTGGCCCTTTTACAGGATAGGCTGGCCCCTTTCAAGGATTAGATCTGACCACCCTGAGTCCTGTCTGAGAAACGATATTTTTTCTCTTTTTTGACTAATTCATTGCAGATTTTCACCAAATTCCTATATTTTGAAGGTTTTTGATTACAACTTTTGTTAGGATCCTTAGAGCTTCTGAGTTATGTGAAAGTAAGTTCATCAGAATACCTGTTACTTGCTGCAGTTTTGGAGGTAGCAGTGAGAACTGTTCGTTACCTAACTCACTGCTTTTTAGGTGGTGCACGTTTTTGTTGGTTTTGTTCAGATTGTTGTTGCATTAGCACTTATCGAAGGGTGGTAAATCTATCTTAGTTTATGGCTACACATGGAAATTAAGTAGTTCTCTTATGATCTTTTATCACATATTTGTTTTGCTGTTGCACTACAATTGTGATTGAGGAACATTGCCATTTCATAAGTAGTTGCTAAGTAGGGGTTCATATGATTTTGTAACTGCTGATAAATTTGGAAAAATGGTTGGCCCTTTTTTGGCCCCCTGTTTTAGAATTTGGCTCTTTCTAGACTACATTTGGCCCCTTGGCAAAAAGTAGTTCAGGCAACCCTGATTGATTGTTCTGAAATACTCCGAGTGGTGTCATTTTCAGCTCTCTTGAAAACAATCTGAAGATTGTTGGTGTTATATTTTCCAGGTTTCAGCATCATCTATTTTAAGAAATTTGCAAATAATGGTGCATACATTTTTGGATGATAAAGTAAATAACACTTTTTTATGAAAAATGTTAGGTACCTGGTGTGGACCTGTAGGGACCCGATTTCTCTGATTCTAGGGACCCAATGAAAATTTTCTCTGATTCTAGGGACCTGAATCAGGTCCCTAAAATACCTTTAAAAAATCTGTAAATAGCCAAATCATTTCAAGCAAAACTGCAAATTTCAATGCAAAAATTGCAAATCTAATGATTTTTTTCAAATCTAGTGAATTTTTTTTATAAATCTGGTGATTTCTGCAGAGAAGTCGGTGGCAGCAATGAAGTTTAAGATCAGAGCTGGAGCTATAGCCATTTGACTTTGAGAGGTAGCTTCATGTCGCATATTTACAAAATGTAATTCTCATTCTGTGTTTGAAAAATACGTGGTTTTTAGGTAAACCTAACCGTAACCTAACGCTAACCCCTGAACCTAAACTTTGGAAGAAAAAGTGATCCCATGAATTGAAACGTGCAACCACTAGTACCAAAACAAAAGTAACAAAGGTGAGAGTTGAACCGAAAACCTTTGGCATATCACACCTGAAACATTCCAGTAGGCTACTAGGTCCGTGGCAACTGAGCGTTTTATTTGAACCGTGCCATGCTAGTTGCATCTGTAAAAACTGTTATTTTTTTAACATGGTTATATTTTGTAAATATGCCTCTGGGTCCCTTCCTAGATACTTACGGTTTTGCCAAATAGATTTACTTTACCTAAAACAGTGTTCTTTATAGCATTTTTAAAAACAGTGTTCTTTATACCATAGTCTTTGATGTTTCTTTGGTTTAATAATCACTGAAACTAGCAGGCATGGGGTTATTTATTGAACAATGGTTGCTGGTTCTCACACATTGTTCAAAGATCCGCATGCAGCTCCCAAGCATCTTTTGTGTGGCTCTTAACAGTCTTTCAGTAACACCTCTAATATTTTGCGTAACAGACATCGTTAGTGCAATAAAAAACCATCAATTAACTTGTGGTAAAAAATTTTTAGCGTGCCTCTCTAACAAAATTGTTGATCTGGATTTGGCTCCCTTCAGCGAAGCTGAAATGGTTGAGAACCACTGTTATACAAGTAAGAAAAACCTTAAATACCACAACAAGGGTTGCCAGATGCGTTTTGTAAAAATACCAGGTATTTTGATTTGTCAACAGTGCCAGATCTAAGCTGTGTCAAATTTCGCAAGCGTCACAGGGAAAACAGAGACAATCAGTATTGTTAAGCCACAATTAATAATTTGCCCGTATTTTTGCTGGCTTATCACATTTTGGTGTGTGTGACATGACAACTGTACCAACGATTGTGTCAGCAGCAGCAAATAAACTGCTGAAAGAACTGTCCTGACAAGATTCACTGCTAGAGTCAACATAATTTGAGAAATTCTGCGATCGTTCTTTTTAAAGTTACAGCAAATTAGTTATTTTCAAAATACCAGCTTCAGGCACTGATTTTCAAACTACCAGCATTTTACCAGCCACTGCTAAATTAGCAGTAAAATACCGGCCAGGCCATTGAAATACCAGCCATCTGGCAACCCTAACCACAACTCACTTTCTTAGTCCGAATGATCAAACCGGGTGTGTAGCAGTGTAGCTATCTTGAAAAGAACTGAGCTATAATGAGTAGATATCATATCTAAATCTAATACAATATCCACAGATTTTGTAGCTGTGTAATCATGCTGTTAGCAGGGAGTATTATTAACATATGATACCATTGTAGATTTAAGCGTGAAATGCATGGGATGCCAGTGTAAAAAAGTATGAATTAGAAAATGGTTTGTTAGAAACCATTCGGTTTATTAGCAAGGTAACAAGTTTACTAGATTACTGACAAAGTTCAGTAGGAAACAATTACGCTTACAAGCAGTGGTATCAGTACCAGATTAAAGTATCACGGGACCTGTACCATATTTTAACAGCACAGGGCCCTGGATTGAAAATAAACTTAACAAGTAAACAACTGTTAAACCATATTCTTCATGGGCATTCATATTTTGTAAGTACAAAAAACCTGGTCCTAAATAACAACTTCTGGACACTATGGGCTACATATCTCTTTTACCAAAAATGCATGTGTACACGTATCTTTTTACAAAGGAGGAATACATTACTGTAAAGCTCACAAGTACAAGTACAGACGCAGAAACTAATGTTTCGAGACTCATCAACAAATTTTTCCAAGTTGCTATATTTAGACAGTGTAGTCTAAGTGTAAGAGTCAAAGCCGATTGTCAAACGTGACAAACCTACTGCATTTTCTAGATTTTGCCATAGCGAATTTGTTTATTGCCCTGCATCTCACCACTTTTGGCCAGAAGAGACAACCAGTTGAGCTTCAAGCCAAAACGTGGCACAGACATGTGTATATTTTTACTTAGAGGCTGTGTCTTATTATGTAAGCAAAGATATCCCTGTGTTTTCAGCATTCTTAGATGCATCTAAAGCATTTGACAGAACTAACCACAACCTGTTGTTTGCTAAACTAATTCAGCGCAATGTACCTGTGTGCATAGTAAGACGGTTGTTAAGTTGGTACAGGAAACAGACCATGCAAGTAAATAACAACTATCCATCCTGCTTTACTGTAACCAATGGGATAAGGCAAGGGGGAGTTCTGAGCCCATACCTATGTGCTGTTTACCTGGATGAAGTCTCCGACCAGCTGGGCTCAGCCAGGGTGGGATGAACTGTAGGAAATATGGTTGTGAACCATCTAATATTTGCTGATAATAACGTGTGTTCAGCCCAAGTATTAGTGGGCTGCAATGTCTTCTGAGTATTTGCGATGACTATGCTGCTGAACATGAAATCACTTTTAATTGCAACAAAACAATTGGTGTTCTTTCTTGCCCAAAAAAGTATAAACACCTGCGCCATCAAATGTTTTTCTAAATGGTGTACGTGTACAATTTTTTGACCAAGTGGTGTGTGGATAAATGCATCACTGAAGGATGATGATGATATTCAGAGACAAGTGAAATCACTACACTGTGCAGCAAACAGAGGCACTTTTGATCAGTGCTCTCCTGCAGTAAAAAATACTGTTTTGTTCCTATTGCATGCCAATGTATGTTTGCCAATTGTAGAGAAAATACACACAGGCTAGTATGAAGCACTCACGTGCTGCATACAACAATGCCTACCGAACTATGATTATGTTATTAAATCAATCTTGATAATATCAGGGTATGCAGGTCACATTTTTGCTACATTGCAAGATTAATTTTGACAAACTGGTGAAACATCATAACTGATGACTTGCACACAAAATCAAATTAGTTGGTGTTTGAAAGTCTTTTACTTTGAAATTAAATGTTGGTATGCTAGAATTGTTTAATGTTAGGTTTAGGTTTTGAGTGTTTTGGTACATTTGGAACACAATCACAGCTATAATACCAAATCTTAAAATAATTCAAGTTCCAGCTTGATGTTTTGTTTCTATCCAATTGTGTTTCCAGCTAGAAATCAAAAATTTATTTCCAGTACATCTCTAAATTTGTCAGATGGTAACTAGATGCTCTTGCATTGTGCAGTAGTATGATAAACAATCATCTACATCCATAATAAATGCTTCATTAAATGTAACACTGATGGTTTTTAGTAAAATATTGCAAAGCTAACATGAAAAAATACAAAATTATCTCAGCTCAATTTCTAACAATTGAGTTTAAAAGAGCAGTGGTAGTTTTGCTGATTGGGTTTAATATTTGCACTCTACCCATTTGTGGTTGAAATATTAATCTTGTACAGAAAAATGATAAAATAGCAGTAAAAACAAACAATGAAGGTTGATAGAAAATAAAAATTGATTTATTGTAAAGAATGTACAAGAAACAATATTGCAACAACCAATTATTGTGTTATTGTTTCTTACATAACTGGGCAACACTTACAGGTTCCACTCTGTTTCAACTTATGTACTGCAACAATTTTTAGAAAACTCAACTCAGTTAAAAAGTATTTTTGGATTGCCTTTTGGAACATTCTATCTCTAATCTTTAAAGCATGGTTAGCATTTGGTTTGAACCATGATCTAGAACCCACATATTTACTTGCATGTAAATGTTTGTTTCAATGAAGAAAAACTAGCACCATGTGCACCTCGTGGGCACATTTGACACTGAGGCTGAAGCTTTCTGTACAAAAGGTGTTCAACAATATGCATATTATACATACCGTTAATTTCGCATTCCTCTTCATCTGAAATTTATACATTTTATAAACACTGATGTTACTAGAACCTGCTTGTGGGCATCAGCAGGAATGCTAGGACTGATCCTATGAATATCAGAATGGTGCATCTATAACTGCTTCATTATCAAGCATCTCCTGTACTATTGCTGAGCTTGCAAGTTATGATTAAATTAGTAAGAGAAAACTCCAAGTAAACTTGCAGTGGACTAAAATACTACGTTGATGTTGCAATTACTGTATATCCAAAGTAATGCGTATGTTCATAAGGTCTCATAGACATTTTTCTTTTAGTCTTTAGGACAGTGGTCCTATAAGTAAAATTTCCATCAATCTGGATACCCCTTTTCAACAAAGCTCAGTAACAAAAAAAACAGAACTGGTTAAAGAAATATTCACTGAGTAGTGAGGAAAAGGTAAGAATGAGGACTTAAGTCTGGATTCGGACTTTAGTTCCCAAAACCGCTGAATACCCCCAACATCTGGTCACAATATCCCTTGGGGCTATTGAGGCAAAGTTTAAGAACTCCTGCGTTAGGGTCTCAGTCATATTTTGCAATATCTGCTTGCACCCCATGTTCAGCTATCAAAATCAGGAAAAAGTTAATTGCATAGCACTCATGCAATCAATTCAAATTAGCATGTGTCCACTTATATAGATGGCTACAGCCTAGGAACTGTAGTTTTTCACTGCTGTATATTGGTGAAAATTGTTGAAGCATATTTGACAAAAACAGCTTCAAGCATGATTTCATTATTCAGAAGGTTTCATATGTTCATAACATAGGCAGCTTGCAGTAGTATCACCAAAGGAAACTTACCTTCGAATGGAGATGAATACAAGGATCTAAAGAAAGGTCTGATTTCTGTGTGAAGTCCAAACTGGAGCACTTAAACAATACATTAATCCTGAGGCATAATTAAAATTATTATAATTAAATAATAATTATTATTTGCACCATGCATGACAAAGTTTCCAGTATTGCTTAAGATCAAATGAAGTCTGAAATACGTAATGATTTTGTAGCAGTGAAAAGAATGCACAAAATGTAGTGATGTTTTGTAAAGTGTACACAAAACATTGGGCTTCACAGGGGCAGGGGCGATAAAACCTAAAAACGTAACTGTATTCACTATGATTTTGTACAATTCAGAAAACAGCATTCGCAATACAAGGCTTTTTGCCGTTCATTGTTGTTAAGTATACTTCATCTCTCTTACGAAATGAACCCGTAATGAGACTGACTACCAAGTACAGAACAGTATTACTAAAATTGTCCCCCCCAACCTTACTGGTTGGATCCACCCCTGGGTCTGGTAACTCTTTCTTTGAAAAGCATCGTTCTAAATGTGCCCTTGATTACTTGCAGCAGTTGGGGTAAAATGGTAGAGTACGTGCGTATGTCAGGATTGGTGACTGGATTTGATGAGGATATTCCAAAACTTGAAAAAGGGTACCAAATTCCTATGACCGTACTAGTTTCATACTCAGTAGTATTGCTGCCATATACACCTTGCATTACTTGTAGCAATGTTAGACGATATCGGCGTCGACAGAACAGAATAGTTGAAACAAAGAAGTGGGTTACAATATTGCAAAGCAAGTACATGAAACTTCATGGAACGGTGTTAGAAATATAGATAAATATTCACCAGTTTAACAACATGTATGTACTGGCTAAGTACCTTTGTGTTGCTTTGAAATTACGGTATCTACTCTACTGTCACAGGTCGTTAAACTTCATGGTAACCGTTCCGTTATGTCATTGATTTTTACTCCAACAAATCAAGTTCGTTTGACGAATGTTGCCATTGTTCGAATGAAGAAAGGAGGAAAACGTTTTGAGATTGCTTGCTACAAAAACAAGGTGATGTCATGGAGAAACAAAACCGAAAAAGATGTAGATGAAGTTTTGCAGACGCACAATGTATTTACTAATGTTTCAAAAGGCCAATTAGCAAAGAAACAAGACTTAATCAACTGCTTTGGAACTGACAATCAAACAGACGTTTGTCTTAAGATTTTAGCCAAAGGAGAACTACAAGTGTCGGAAAAAGAGCGTAATGATCACCTTGAATCAATGTTTCGCGACATTGCTACCATAGTGGCGGATATGTGTGTAAATCCAGAGACGAAGCGGCCATACACCGTGACAGTCATCGAACGAGCAATGAAGGAAGACGTCCACTACTCTGTCAACCCAAATCGCAACGCCAAACAGCAAGCATTACACGTAATCAAATTGCTGAAGGAAAAAATCGCAATAAACAGAGCTCAAATGAGATTACGATTTTTCTTACCAGGGAAGGATTCGAAGAAAGTTAAAGAAAAGCTGCAAGCTCTTATAATTTCTGTAGAGCATGAGGAGTTTTCATCTGGGCTTGAACTTGTGTGCTTGATAGATCCCGGATGTTACCGCCAAATAGATGAACTTGTAAGCAAAGAAACTAGAGGAAAGGGAAAAGTAGAAGTCCTAAACTTGAAAGAGGTTGAAGAAACAGAAGAAGTTCTTTGAATTGTTTTTTGGTCATTGAACAATTTTGTTGATTTCAATCAGACATACTGGTATAACTTTATTGAACATTCAACACTAAGGCAATCATAGTGCTCCTTGCACCATACGCATGCGATATTTCATAAACGCAATTAACCAATTACAAAAATATTTAAAGCAACTATACTGTGTCGATGAAGCGGGTATTTACGACAGACCATAACAACGATCAGTTTTCAAAGGTTGCTTTCACGTTTAAAAGGAAAAGAGTTGGAGTTGTATGCGCTCTCGGTGTATGAACAAATCTACGCTGTACAACTATAAAATGAAATCTCTATTGTTCCAAAACATCAACGTCGACGATCGTTTCGTTAATTTCGCATTCCTCTTCTTCATCTGAAATTTCAGGTTCGATAGGCTCTAACGTTATTTCAGTAATGTCTTCGCCCTCAGCCAGGTTCTGCACTCCAGCACATTGCTTGCGGTGCTCGGTAGCGGCTTCCTTGCTTGCCATCACCAGGGAGCAGCGAGCACATTTTATCTTTTGTTGTTTGTCATGTCGAACGTAGTGTTCTTTCAAATTGTGCCTCAGCACAAATGCCATTCCACATATGTCACATTCAAAGGGCCTCTTGCCTTCATGAAACTTCATGTGACGATACAAGGACTGCCTAAAAATACAATTTCTTTCAGTGTGTGATCGGAACACCAGATTTCCCTCAGGGTACTGGGCCTGCGCAATGAGATTAGAATAATTTCCCACAACATTTCCATGCAGTTTTTCATACCGATATTCACAGCATTAATTAAGTGCCGTAACTCAGGAAGTCAGCATAACCAATGAGTTGGCATTTTTTTAGAAATCTTCACGACGAAAACGCTATAGCCATTAACGTATAGATCATAAAAAAAAAACTGAAAGAAGCACTATACCTCTACGTCAAGGTAAAATTACCTTGCTGTCTAGTTGTTTTTTTCGCTGAAACATTTCGGCCATTTGTCTCGCAGTTGTATTAAAACTCGCCATAACAGTGTTTTTTAGCCCATATTTTCAGACATTCCGACTGAAATGACTTAATTTGTTTCGGTCATTTCAAAAACGTTTCGGTCTATGACCGAAAAAAAACAGCTGTCTGGTATATTTCGCCATTATGCAAGGAAAAACCTGTTCTACACACAATCGTGCATCCAGCAGTTGCAAAGAGTTTACTGTCTATCACAAAGCACCTGTGTGGAGTACTAGGTTGATGCTTTACCTGAAAGTGAACGATTTTCCGCAGAGCGTGCAAAGAAACGGTTTTTCACCAGTGTGCCTGCGTTCATGATCCTTGAGAGTTTTGGCATCGGCGAAGCAGTTCCCACACTCCGCGCATATTTCAGGTTTTTCTCCAGTATGAACTCTCATGTGAACTTGCAAAGCACTGTTACTCTGCAAACAACGTACATCGAATTGTTACTTCCGTTTTAGAGGGGTGTAAAAATAGTGCTAAAGTTGTAGGAGCATTTTTATGTGAAGTGGTGCAGTTGATTGAGCACGCGCCACCACAACGGGCAGGCTGGATTCGATTCCAAGTAAGCGGTGCGCACCATACTTGTTTTCAAACCCAGCTGTTGTATCCCTGCGTGCTTGCGCGCAAGCGAGAACGAATGCAGGAATAATGCAAAGTTACACCTAGGGTTAGTTCGGATATCAATAATTTTTACTATCCGGATAACGGGTATATTTGTATTTTAGCTAACCAGATAATAATGACTATCGGTTAGAGAATTGATTTTACGTGATGAATTATTGTAAAAAGCATGACACAATTTTACTGCAAATTTACACACATGCACTGTACGAGCGTATATGAAAAAATTATACATTTTGGATATTTGCTGCTTTGGCAACACATTTCTTCAGACGCACAACGCAGACTTCACCTTAGAACGCACGTTTCTGAAAAATATAATTACTAGGTTTAGTGGCACTAAGTAGTGGCTTAGCAATGGGTGGCCCTGGGGGTCCGGGACCCAGGCGGCACTTTGAGGGGCGGGAAGTTGTTGATTCAATTTAATCATTAAAATAATTTTAACTCTTCAATTTTTGTGTTTAGAAGTTCTGGACTGGTAGCCTAAAAAACTAGGAAATGTGGAGTGAGCACATTGATACAAATTTTGCTCAAAAGTCTGTGATAAATCCAGGGTGCTGAAGTACGCCTCTTTTTGTCTTAAAATCAGGACTTTCTTTACATACTCACTTGGGGGGAATTCTTCCCCAGTCCCTCCACCTTCCTCCGGCCAAAACCATTTCCCCCCACCCCAGTCAAAACTCTTTTGAACAAAGGACAGAAGTGACATTAGATCGCTGGCTAGCAAACATTACCGGTCCGGAAGTTCGAGGTTTATATTGCCCTCCATTCAAAATCTGATGAAAAAAAGCCCTGCATGAAATCACAGTGTTTAGTCAAACCTATCTGAATCCTTTTTTACGTTCCATCCCAGCGGCACATCATTACATCACCTGACACCCATCGACATTGGCGACAAGCATTTCTCGGCACGTCTCATTCTACTTTTTAATGTTTATTGTCCAATGGGAGATTTTCACTAATCAAGCTGCAGCCAAGTCATGAGCAAGGGCTTGTCAACATTAAATGTTGGCAGATGAAGTGAAGCACTCTGCAAAGGTAAAGTTGTTCAGTTTCAATAGAACTGACGTTTTTCTGTATATGACGTAATCGTACCAGAAAATGATGTTCTTGAAGCGAGATAGTGCAGTTGATATGTTTTTGTGGGTAATTCAAAACACATATTGCAGGCTTGAACTGCAAGTACAGTGAATCAATGCCAGCCGATAGGCAATGTGGGTTTCGTAGAAGGTTTGACTCCTTTGTTTAACAGTACACTTATCGTTTGCAGTCGTAGTAGAGCCATTTCATCAAGAAAAGCATACAAAAGGTGTTGCTCTCATTTTGATAAATTAGAGGCGACAAACCTTAGTCCGAAATCCTAATGCATGGGCAAACGACATGTTTAGTTATGACTGCGGTGAAGGCTTTGAGTATGAGACGTTAGCCCAATCAATTGCACAACATGGAAATGGCTGTACGGAATGAAGATATCCAGTGCGAAAACCTTTGAACTTGAAACGTTGTCATCGTTGCTGAGCAATAAAAAGGTGGATTTGATACGTGTTAGGGTTTGGTAATAGTTTTCGAAATAAACGTCTGCCGGTAACGGACGAAGGTAAGGAATAACACTTTGCACGAGTAATTGGATTAAGCCTAACCTGACAGCTAGACCAAGTTTGCAAGTTACCATTTTGCAACCAGAACCGTCGCCCAGAAAGTCTTCAATAGGGGGGCTTTACGTTTGTGCAGGGTGGCTTGGCATTATACAATTTGAATAATTCTACTGATTTCTAGTGTTTCATACTTCAATTTGGGGGTGCTAAGCACACCAAAGCCCCCGTGGCGACGGGTCTGTTTTCAACCAGAGCCGGCTATTTCATCAAAATGGGACACTACACGACGTATTAACATACATCAATCAATGTTTACAACTGTAAAATAGGTGTTCCACCATCACTTCTCTTAATTTTTTGTGTTTTTTGTTTTATCCACTTGAATAAGTTAACGATTAAGGCTAACTGTTGTGGCTTACCGCAGATTGAAAACCAACAGGGAAGAAAATTTAACGAAATATGCCAGGTCTACAGATGTAAATGTAAAAAAGCAGCAAAAGTATGAAGTATAATGATCAGAAAGGTGGCGAACAAGCAGAAAATGCAAGACCCATTTCTGTTTGTGGGTGTTTGATTCTGATGTTTAAGATGCTTTAAATTTCTTATATCTTTAACAATTACCAAACATGATTTTCTTTGATTTTAAATGGTTGTAAGCAAATTTGAAGGGTAGAAAGAGCGGCACTTTTATGGTTGGCCCCGGGCGACACTGAGCCTCGCTACGCCACTGGAACTGAGGTCGCCCTATCTGGAAACAAAGAATACCACACTGAAAAAGCGCATTAGTAACGTTACTTTTGTTTCCGGTTAACAGACAGCATTATATTCGGATAGTAAAAAACTCTCGGCTAACCGTGATCCGGATAATCCAATCCTAGTTACACCTGATATTTGCATTTATGGTATAAACGCATCTCTGTATCACAAGTTTCGCTTTTGGCGTACTCGCTTTTAGTGATAGCCCACGGTGGGCTCAGTCGCCACATCAAATCAGCTTCTACTGTGTTTACCTTTTACATTTAAACTCACTGTACTAGTTTTTCATCAACCCCAACCGCAACTATCCGAACCATTTCCGTGAAGTTGCTTCAGCTTAGTGATTTTCTTTACTGAGGGCTTCAACAAACATATATATGAATATTACAGCTGTGTATACAGAGTGGCCTATTTTCACGGAATATGTGAAGATCCAGCATATTTCAATAACCATAGCTATTACTTTTCTCATTTACATCATGCCGCGTAGACTCCTTAATATAGGAAGACTTACTGGAAATTCCTTTGCACACTCTTCGCACACATATGGTTTAAGCTGTCCATGGAGCGATCTCACATGAAGAACTTGATCCCTTTTTTTTCTGAATACCAAGCCCGGACAAAGTGGACAGTGCCATTGTTTAGGCGGTACTGACCCCCGTTTCCTGTACGTCTTTTTCATTTTGGGCTTTTTGGGGAGACTGCTCGCGTCTGAAATTTCGCAAACAACTGTGCTAATGTCACTGAATTCTGTTCCAGCATCCGATAGCACCTCATTGAAATCGTACACAAGTGGTTCTTCATCTGATTCTTCTGCTCTGTAACAATATGCATTCGAAATAACAAAAATTGCAAATTCAGTGGTCCACCAGGCCAGGACACCATCAAATACTTGCACACAGTTTTTATAACAAAATGAGATCTAAAACTGAAAACAATATTAACAGATTTCAGGAGATGCTAACACATAATTAACTAAAATGTTCGTGCCCACAAGCAAAAATTAAAAAAATGGTATTGAACGTCATGAAATATTTGTCAATCATATTTCCTCAGTCCATCTGTTGCACTTGCTCTGCCTAAAAGTTTGCCGTTTTGTGTAGTACTTCAATATTTGTGCGCTCTGGGGCAGTGCCCTTGCGCTCCTCTGTTAAATATCACTCCGGGTTAGTGCCCGTACGCTCCTCTGTTAAACATACAGTAGAATTCGTCTCCAACGACGCATTTTTGACGGTCCTGGCAGAATTCCTATCTTTTACGTGCATTCGAGTTCGACTATAACGACTTCAGCTACATCGTCACTTAGCCTATATCGACGCTTTCTGTCGTTCCCCGCAGAACATGACATCACAATATTTTAAATGCAAAGCCCGTGTAATTATTGACCAGCGCGTGGGCATTGCAACTTCTTGTCGCAGTGTTTAACTCGTCTTTCGGACATAGAGCAGTTACCGCTGATGTGTACTGATTATATTAGAGCAGTAGCGTCAGTGAACAGAAAGCTGGGCAAACTAGTACGGACAATGGCTGCCTCTGTGCCTAAAAAAATTGCAGACAGTATTCACAAGATTATTTGCAATTTGGATTTGTAACTGCACTTGCTGATGAAACATTGCCTATATGCCTTCTGTGCGAAAAGACCTTCAGTGATGATGCCATGAAACCTCCGAAGATGAGGTAGGATTCATTCTGATAAGAGAAACGAAGGTCTTGATTATTTTAAAATGCTGAAATAAAAACTTAAAAACCGTCCTAATTTCATGACATTTTTCAAAGCACCCGTCGGAGCTGATAATGAAGGACTGAAGACTTCATACAGTATCTCTGTCGCCCTTAACATAGCAAGGAAAATCGCATACCATGGGTGAAGAGATCACACTACCAGCAATCAAGGATGTGGTTGAAAATGTTTTGAAGATTTGCAAGCTATTTTAAAGTACTTGCCGTTGAGTTTGTTGCAACAACAGTACAATGACGCATTGGTGAGATGGTGGATGATGTGGAAAATACTTGGATATCTGGGTTTCAACGCTGCAAGTTTTCCATTCAACTTGATGAATCAAATTTTGGCAGTTCAAATCTTCTGATGGCTTATGTGAGATACAATAGTCCAAGTTTAAGGTCTGTTATTGATGGGTTTTTGTTTGCTAAGTCCCTTCAAGGTGATGCAAAAGGAGAGACCATTGTTTGATGTTTGGTTGAAATTTGAAAGAACGCAATGTTTCTCTTACGAGGATTACTGCAGTGGCTACTGATGATACACTGGCGATGTTTGACCGTTACGAAGGATTTCGCCCTTTATTGAAGGAAAAAGTTCCCAGTATATATACATGCTGTTCACTGTGTGCTACATGGACAAAACCTTGTAGTGAAGATGCTCGGCGGAGAACTGCATGTCTTAAAACCTTCGCTGCCGGGACAGTTCATGTGAGCCTTGGTTTCTAGCGTCTCTTAGCAACTCAATAACTCGCCAGGCGATTGTGCTAGAGCAGTGGTTCCCAACAGGGCTGTGGAGCTGGTACTTAAATGTCAGACTCCGGCTCCGCGCATCTAATTTAATTGGCTCCAGCATCTTTAACTTTTTTGGTCCAAAAAACAGAAAAAAGATTGTTATATCTGTATAACCCGCTTGAACCAGAACGCGAATTTCAGGCTCCGGCTCCACCACCTAAAAATTTTCGGCTCCGGCTCCACAGAGCTGTTCAAACCCTCAAATGACTTGGCAAGTCTTCTAGTCTGCAATGAAAAAAAATAGGTTATGAATTTCAGGTTTTCTGTGGGTGATGTCATAAGTGGGGTGGGTTTTTGGCCATTTTGGCTCAGGTTACCTGACCCTGGGGTCCCAACTACTAGATGGAATTTTTTGACTCTAGTTTTTATTGTAAACCAGACTAGAATCCGAGTCTTTTGAGCCTTTAATCGGCTTTCTAGCGTTTCTGTTTCAAAACTTATGGCCTAAAAACAATAAATTAACCCCTAATTAGATAATTAATTTATGCTGGTATTAACAGTGTGTCTTGCTCATAACCAGAGTTGGACAGATTTAATATCAGTAGCTAGTGTCAATACAAATGTCCCCTTATATGTGAGATATTGGGATCTGAGAAGTTCAACTCATTCAGTGTCGATGATAAGTCTGGGATTTTACCAAGGGGTTGTCAGCGAAAAGAATTTTCCTGTGGTTTATAACAACAGTGGCAAGTTTTCTTTACAGTTTGAAGTGTGAGCTCAGCTATGTGGAGCCAACATCAAATCTTTTATGACAGAATAGGAATGAGAAGCATTTAAGCTTCCAATTGTTGAGCCTTGACAAGTTTAACGTGGAAGTGGCATCAAGGATTGCGCCATCAGCGGGAATGGAGACAACTGCCTGAGCTTTGCTGTATGGAATGAGGGATTGTTGCGACTGTAGTCAGTTTGATCAATAGTCTTGGTGGAGCAGTGCATAAATTGTCAAGCAAAAGCAGCAGTATCCCATTGCGGAACAATTATGACATCATTTTCGCTTCACGAAAATGGTACGAAAGCTGCAAAACTTGGAAGAAATTTCAATATTCCCACAACAACATTGACTGCTGTTTCGAAAAATGAAGACACAATAATTCCTCACTTTTTTATATCAGAGTATATGTGAAAACACAATACAGTAAACGGCAAGCCTAATCAAAGAAAACTTTCAACCCTTGGCAGGTTTTGTCATTTAACTAAAAAGTCATTTTATGAACAATTTTTGTAGTTCAACTTATAACAACAGTTTGCCTGTAATATGACGCCTTTTCTCTGGTCGCATAAAGTGATGTTATAGAGCAATTCTACTGTATCACCAAACTACACGTATCAGTTTTTAGCTCTGCCNAAACAGTTTACAGAACTGAAATGCAGTTTTATATCAAAATGTCACATGACATAACCACTAAAGGAAATGTGAAACTACAAAACAACTTTACCAGTTTTGAAATCTCTGCATTGATAGCAGGACCAAGCGTTCTCCACTAATGATTGCATGTGTGCATGCAATGTGTCTTGCTAAACATTGCAGGCAAGCTTCATAAAAGAATTTTACACAAGTACAGTGCAAACAAACGCATACACTTCAACAAATTAATGTAGAAATACCAAAACANACGCAAATTAGCGTTGAGTTCTCTGTCACATACCTTGGACTTCCAATTATGACAGTGGGGGATGGGGGTTCTTTTTTCACAATCCTCTTTGTAGCAATTTTCAAATACTTCTTTTTTTTTGCAGATTGATTTGTAAAGGCAGAATCACCACTTTCAGCATCGAGTTCATGCTTATTCATGTGTTCCATATATGCCTCAGCGTTGATATAGCTGAAGTTCATGTCACAAATGTAACATGTAAGGCACTTCAAAGCATCTCGCCGAGTTGTTTTTGCTTGATAGCAGCTTACCATACTTGTTTGGTACGAATCTGGCAACTCACTAACAGTGCTTTGCATTTCATAGCATCTCTCCAAAACCTATAACAAAATTTGGTGATTTTCATTTGCCTATATTCAATTGTATCATATTTTAATATCACAATAACTGTTTGGGTGCACTTTTGCTCCACCTTCATTTATGAAAGGAATAAAACTTTCTACCCACACAGGTCTCCAATGAACATGTACCAAAAAAAAACAGTCTGAAATAAATATTTCTGAACAAACAGGTCTCAATCATGTACAAATCATGTAAAATGATGACCATTCTCGAATGTAACTATATGTTGCATAACTCTACCACAGAGGTCAACAACAAGCACCAAGTCACTGCAGGCCTGTTCTAAAAATAAGCAATGAAAGGATCAGTGTCTTCACATAAATGAATGTCATTAATTATAATAGTAACATGATCATACGAATTGAGCAAATTTTTTATTTCAGAACCATGTATGAAACTGGTAGCCCTTTGCATTAATCAGTTTGCAAGAAGTAGCTCTCAGTTTCAAAAAGGTGGGTAACTGCTGCTTTATGATCAGATAAAACGTCATGCAGAGGTAAAATGCTGCAGTAAAAAATCTTAGCATAGAGAAAAAAATACTCTAAATCCCACTAAATCAGCCATCACATTGGTAAACAGTTCAACGTATAGATAGAACACCACTAGCTTTCCTTGTCCCAGTTGTATCACTGTCAATCCCCTTCAGCATGGCACCAACCAGCTGACAAATTCTATAGACCTAGCAGCTACTACTCAGACAATATATGCATATAAAGATGGCACTAGTCTGTATCATTTGGCTGTCAGCATTTATCAGCAAGCTAAAACCTGAAACATGTTTCTTTCTGGGACAATTGAGAACAACAATAAGCAAGCAAAGTGCTAGTTTAGCATCATAAGTGCATGATTATTGAGTATTGTCATTATACATAATGTACACATTATGGTGTCATAGAGTTAATGTTACAAAATAGTGCTGAAGCATCAATTGAGAAAACATGTTTTTTTCACAGTAGGTATAAAATCTAATTGAATTTTTTTATTTGGCATAAAAGAATATTGGTACAAGAAGAAAATATATATGTGAATTTCAACTTCAAAAATTTAATACCTTTTTTTTATTCATGCTTAACCCTTTAAGTCCCGCACCTGCCAAAATTTTGGCGCAAGTTTGCAATGCTGTAACTCGCGACCCGATTGAGCTAGAGAGCTATCCAAACCACCCTCGGATTCAGCAAGTCTTCTGCTTGAAATCGAAAAAAAAAACGATTTTCGTTTCGCTGGGGGGACTGCTGCAAGTGGGGATGTTTTTGCTTTTTTTGGCCACCTTTACCTGGCCCTGGACCACAACCCATTGGGCCATTATTCTGGCTCAAGATTTTTTTGGAAACTAAGCCAAAATCCACGTCTTTAGAGCACTTGAATGACTTTGTAGCATATTGGGAGCAAAAATTATGGCTCACAAACCAAAAATTGACCAAAATCTTGCTCCCTCAAAAACCACTCTGGGGGGCATTTTGCCCCAGGCAATAACTTGCTGTCAGATTGAGCTAGAGAGCTGTCCAAAGACTCGTGAAGGTATGTAGTTTACAATAAGAAAATACGTTTCAGTTCAGGATGCCTGGTTTTTTTATTGCTTATATAATGACAGGATGTTCATGTTATTTTTTGCTGAAGTCAGCATTTTTGCCCGACCTCCCTTTAAGACCCACAGGAGACATTTAAATGACATAAATTTTTTTTTAGTTTAGCTGTTGTTTGGTTACATTTCGGAACTTTGAAGGGTCCGAATAGGTTTTCAGCGTTCCTGGTTCCAAGATTAAGGCCAAAAAACATTAAAATTAATCAGGGAAATCCCCCAAAAGTATTGAGAAAAGCCCTTTACCAATCAGCTGTTGTTTGGCCTAACTTTTGAACCAGAAACGCTAGAAACTCAATCAAGGGCTCTAAAAACATGTATTATGACCTAGAATCCAAATATACTGCGAGCCAAAATATTGGCACGTGGGATCGGATGATGACATCATATAATTAACCAAAAAACATGTCCCCTTTTATGATCCCATTGGCCCGAAAACCCCCAACCAAATTTGAATAAATTTTTTTTATTCTAAACTACACAACACTACTAGTCATTACAGGGTTTGAACAGCTCTCTAGCTTAATCTGCTGCCAAGTTATGGCTGGCCAAAGTCTGCCCTGAAAGGGCAAATTATGCCTTTT
>JGI24158J21664_10004049_pt1 | contig 18699 bp, 8 predicted proteins | sample Ectturendosymbi3_FD_21664 | JGI IMG/M metagenome (IMG submission 21664)
CTACTGAGCTGATTAAAGTCCCATATAAAGTCATAAAAATATTTTTCGATGATTCCGTCATGTTACGCATTACATAGTGCGTTGGGCTGACAATGAAGCAGCAGCAATTGAGATAATCCCAACCACACATCAGAAGAAATGGTGATGCATTGTATATCGACTAAAACCACAATTTTAGCCAATTAATTTGCACAAGATTGCATGAATAAAGTTATAACAATAAAAACTTTGTGCATAATTGTCCTTTGCCATTTTGAACATTGAGGTCATGGGCCCCCAGACTCTTGTGGGACCCAGAGCGGCGCATTGGCTGCACCTCTCTCTCGTGGGGCCTGAGCAGGAATGCAACTTTAACTTTATTACGAATGGTTGGGCCAGGCTCGCCACCAGACGTGGGTGGCTCTAGCCACTTTTGCTAGGACTACCTAAACAACACGTAATAACTTTGAGGCTCTTGTGAATTTTGAATTTCCCTTGCAACGTTAGAGCTTGGCTGTGAAACCCCAGCAACGGTTAAGCACTGAACATAAAAGCAAAAATGCTTAAATAGTTGCCTACAGCAATCCCAGGCAAACGTAAAGCTAACACAATATGAACATATGAGTAGGCTATCCTATTTCTGTCACTAGGCATAGTCTACTGGGTGCAAACTTTGCTCCACAGGTGTGATAGCAATGTAGTATTTATCGTTGACGTTTCAAGAGTGTATGCAACCTCTTCCTCAGAAGATGGCAAGAAACAAAATCAAAGCGTACACACACACTGCATTTCTGAAAATGTTCAGAGTGGTACGAGAAAAAAGGATAAACAATGCCTTAGAAGTAGGCTACCAACATTTTAAACGATCTCCCAATTTCAACATGTTTGTGGTTGAATACCAATCATTTACAAGATTTTCGATCAGATGGCTCAAGATATATCTTGTAATGAGATGATTAACCAGTAAGACAAAGTAATATTTAAATAAAACTTTTCTTAAAAATGATTAGAATACAAAATTTAAACTTCATTATTTGAAAGTTTCTTCAAATGTCAAAATTGCTATGCAATGTTTTGAAAATTTCAGGGGGGTGCAAATGCCCCAAATTCCCCCCCCCTCTGGTTGCGCGCCTGTGATGCATGATGTAGTTCACATAAGCTCAAGTACAGTAAGACGACGCCTACTGCAGACTGGCAGAAAGGCTAAGAAACCGCTGAAAAGGCAGATTCTTACTCAAAAACTCAAAACAAAAATAGGAATGTGCAGAAAAATAACTATTGCACTGTAGAAGATTATGTAATTGCAAGAAAAGTCATTCCATATTTGAGAAGAGCATTTCCTGATGGTGGAAGAAAATTCCATAAGGACATTGCCCCGTGCCTTTCATCTAAAGAAGTGAGGACGATTTTCAGGAAACAAAATTAAAGTAGGCCTGCAGTTATGTTAGATTTGCCTGAAAACTCGCCAGATCCTAAATCCCATTGCGAATTAGTGATCTATAACAAAATCTGGGTTACAACAAGTGTATAACACCAGTACTTCTTAACCTTTTTCGATTTCGTTCACCCCAGCCATCAATTTCTGCATTCCCATTCACCCTATTGTGAATGTATGGCCGATGTAACAATAATTGTAGCAAGCACATCGAAAGTTCATTGTTACTATAGAACACGGTGTTTGCTCTAATTTATCAATGACACGCTTTCCGCCATGCAGCAAACTGGCTAACGATCTTCAATTATGGTTTGATTACAGACTCAGCTTCTCAAAATTTTTTTTCCTTTCATCAGCAGAAGCGCTGTTTGAAGAGGAAAGTAGAAGAGGCTTTTTCTAGCAGAGACATTTTCGACTGATGAATGGAGGGAAATTTGCTGTTTGCACAAATATTCGTGCTGTTGCTTGAAAAATTGCAAGGATATGTTCTGACAAACGCCGTGTTTGTTTTGGAAATGACTCCGCAGTTTTGAACGAGCTAAGTGGTTGCTATTTTTAAAACACCAAGACATGCATTTAGCAGACGTCTCGTAGCTCAATTTTTCACCTCTAGGAAGAAAAACCCCGTACTTGATGCACTGTATATTCATCATTCGTCTTTCGCCTTTTAATTTTTGAAGGGAACTTATTCTTGACAATAACTTTCTTTTTGAAACACGATTCTTTAAACTGCGAAGTTTATGAAGCTGGGGTGTCCTGATCGATTTCATCTACTTATTTACATATGTACGTATTCCGTAGACAATCTGCAGGTATTACCTAAGATATAAAGGCATATCAGATGTTGGAATGAATGCCAAACTGGTAACAAACAACTATCACAAAAAGGCTACTCCTCCACTTCGACTGATATACCTACTGTATTTTGATGAGTGTTCAGGTGTCTGATTTTCACTCGAGATTGAGAATGAAACTTTCGAAAGTACTGCGATTCAAGCAGATAACCTTTGCACAGAAATACAGGATGTTAATGCAGCGAGCACAACATGGATTCCACCACTCGATTGAATAAAACATTACACTTTTCGGTAAAATCTATCCCCATTACGTAATAGACACATTTAATTGCACCATGTAGTACGGTTTTTCTGAAATGTTAAGTTGCTAACTACTGAAAACATAAAGTTAGAACGCTTGAAGTTACCAATTTTATTCACGATTATAGATGTGCGTTGGGTAAAAGCAAAAATACAAATGCATGTTACCAGAGGATATACAAAAAATTTGGAACAGAATTTTCATTCACCCCTCTTCTTTCGTTCACCCTTGCAAAAATTTCATTCACCCTGGAGTGAACCATTCACCCGGTTAAGAAGTACTGTATTACACCACCAAAACCAAGCTAATAGAGGCCATTATTCTAGTGTGGTTTTGGGACAATAAATCAAAGAAAACTGTCGAAAAATGGTAGAATCAGCGCCGAAGCGAGTAACTAAATTCTTGGCCTTCTATTACTGTATTAGGTTTGTAGATTTATTAAATTTGCTTTGCTTGTGAGAATTGTTATGGCCTACTGTTAGTGTTAATATATATTTGATATGTAGTTGTGAAATTCGCAAAGCAAGTTGTGTTACGTGCATTCTTTGAGATCAGCCTTACACCTCTTGAAATTAACTAAAAGCATTGGTAGGTGGTTATATTAATTTCTAGTCATAGTATCGGAAAGCTAATGAAGCTCTTAATATATCATGATTTATATTTTATTAAGGGCGCCAAAAATAGGTCTCGCACCAGCACATTTTTTCCTCTCAAGGGCCCTGAGGCCCACGCCTGCATGTCTGAAATGTAAGGATGCTTGTGACCAGTTTTCTTTTCCAAAAACACGTTGCATATTTTTTCAATGTTGGTTTTTATGGCCTTGTCAAACACCTCCAGTTCCTCTTTGTACTTGAAGCATGGTGCACTACGCAGTAAATATTTGAATTTGGGAATTGAGAGACAGTTTTTTAATATGAAAAATGCTAGATGTGGCTCTATTAGCTCGAGGTTTTCGATGATGTTGTCAAGCACTTTAGTTTTTGCCTCTAAATGCAGTGGTGCGGATTCCTGATGCCGAGGATGGTTTAGGAGGCTGGTTGGGTTCAACACTAAATGTCTAAATTGCCATAGGTTCACTTGGTTAATTCCCTGATTAGCTTTGTAATGATCAGTTGTTAATGCTACTGACAGTTTCACAGTGAAACAAATTGTATGGCGGCCAAAATTGAAACTTCCATGTCTTAGATTTGAGGCAAAGTAAGTGATATGTGGAAGTACATGTGTAAGGATTAGGTATAATTTGCAGATACCCATTACATAATATGCATGAAGAGAGGTTATGTCATGTATCATCTTTAAATAGTGAAATAGTCACTGCTCGTTAGTGACTGTCCATGACAAAACTTGGCCCACCAAACATTCACTACTGATCCATATTAAACCATATCCATATCAGACAAGTGACCCGGTATTTTTTTCAAGTAACACCAAAAGTTAGTTTTAATTCTAAGCTATATTAATCCAAGCCCATAATGAACAACACACATAATCCAAGATTACTACGAAGTAAAGCACTAGCACAACTAAATATCTGGTACACCTGACCAAGCCAAATAGTGTAGCTCAATTAGTCACTAGCTGCAAAGGCGATGTGCCAGAATTATTCCCAGCAGCTGACCGAGAACACCTCACTACCATTCATCTAGCTCACTACACCTTGACCAAATGTCGCCCAAGAAATTCAGCCTTAACAGCATTCTTGTTTCCAACTGTGACTGTACAGTAGTTCTGACTTGTGATTGAGCTTGCAAGGGACTAGTCACTAGACGCTTTTCGTGCGGCAGCTCATTGCCGTGCGTGATGTTCGCTCTTCGCCCGATCGGACCCGGCTCGATTCGCATGACTTCACAATGAACCGCAGCAGCGCACACGGCGACGTTAAATAAGACTGCCGCGCGGTTTTCTGCATGAAAATTCCCGGGTGTAAACCCAGCTTAAGACGTTTGAGGGACGGCAGCGGATTGCTCAAATTCCTGCGGGTGCTGGGCGGGTGTAAATTTTGCGGGTTCGGGACGGGAGTGGGCAGAAAATTTCAATCCGCGCAAGACTCCAATGCATATCGAACAACCATTGCTACCTGCTAAAAGGAACGCGTCAATGACTTGGGTTTCGTCACAGTGCCGTGTGGCCGCACCACATAGAGTCTATAGGCTATAAGACAGGGGTCTCAAACTCAAATCGCTCCGAGGGCCAAATGAGGACTTACAAAGTAACCCGAAGGCCGAATTATGACGCTGACGTAAAAATAATGGTATGTTTAAAATGCAGCAAGTGCTGTGCGGTTGTAGCCAAGCCAGCGGAAATGCAGTTCATTTCAGGGTATTCCTAAACATGCCGTTAATATCTTGCAAGTTTACAATGATGTGATAGAGACAATTCAATTGTGTGAATAAGATGACGTAAAGTGTTTTCAATATAGCCTATGGGGCTTCACTTGTGCAGGATAATAAGTGAAGTGATAACAGTTTCATTGTGATTGTGTCCAAAGTTCTGGTGAAAGAGTTAAGCGAAACTTGGTTTTGGTGAGAACAACATGTGATTCTGTTTCTTGCTTTCAAGTTTTTGGGGTGTACATTTTCAATGATCTCAGGAGTGGGAGCAGGAATTTGAGTAACTTTAGTGTGTACAAAAGCAGGAGTAAAAAATGACTCCGATCACCTCTGGTCCAAGCCAACAAGCAATGAACTGAAATTCTGATATGGCTGTTGCGGTTGTTTACGTCTACACCTGCTTACTGCACAATACTGCAAGGATCTTCAATTATGAAAAGCATTTCACGTCAGCAGCGACATTCCTCCTTTACTACCTGAACAATGTGTTTCCGTCACCAATCGCTGCTTATGCAGCAACGACTATGACTGAGTTTCAGATCATTTGTGAAACAAAAGGTTAGTGCAAACATGCGAAACATTCAGATGTTATGGTCGTCGAACCGAGATAACAAGAGTGTCATTCAAAACCAGGGTTGATGTGATTGGAACCGACCCAAAAAAAACCACCCGCTTTTTTTTAAAGAAAGCCCACTTAAAAAATCCCATTTAAAAAAACAATAAAACGTACCAAGAAACCAACTCTTTACTTTTCTTATAACAAAACTACTATGAAATAAAATAAGCAGCGCACTTGCACATTTAGATGTGTTTCTGCAGCAGCAGATACAAACAGATACAATTAGTCAGACTACTTTGGTGAACTTACTCAAATAGAATAAGAGAGGGCATACCAGGATATTTGCGAGAGCCTGATATCCGCGGCAAAACAATGTATCCGACGTGGCTGTCGGAAGAACTATGTGCCATGCTTGGACAAAGAGTGCGAGACCCTCTATCGCTCCTTCATCCGATCCCCAGTCGGGACTGACTCTGATAGAGCCACTTTGTCCCTACTCTTTCGGCTAGAACAGAAGAAGAAGGAGCAATGGGACGAAGCTGTTAATTCCATCGACTTTTCGCACTCTAGCCGCAAGGCGTAAAGAACCACCAACAAACTTACTGGCAGGTCTGGATGCTCGTCTCGCATGTGCCCCGTCTCGGTAAACTCCACCGCCGCGCGATTCGTGAAGAATGGGGGCGCACACAACCGGAGGCTGCGAGTCCACCAGGCTCGTCAACAAGAAGCTGTCCGACCTATGGAATAGAGATGGCACAGGCCAGCACTTTTGCAGCCTGGCCCTCCGGAGCTAACAACAAACCGCCAGGGCTGTTTGTGCTAAGCTACAACTTATTTTCTGGCCCGGACCGGCCTGTGGCCCGTAATATAAAGTAACCTCAAATGCAAAGTAACAAGTTTTCAGTTGATTGTCCTTAGGACACTAAAACCATGCAGTCTTAAGGCAATGGCTATAGGTCCGCCAGGGGGCCTTCACTTGTGAAAACTTATTCGTCCGTCGCCTGTCACGTGGCACTGACAAGAGTTCCCTAGGCTGCACTACACTTGCTAGTAACGTACTAAACCTAATGTTGGGGTCACCAACATGGTGCCTGCGGGAACCAGGTCGCCCGTATGGACCATGTGGGTTGCCCGTGGCCAGTTCTCACAATAGAATAAACATGATCAGTGTCTTCACAATGATGAATATCTTTAATTTGTATTACTAATGATAACATAATATGAAGACAAATCNTGAAAATTTCTATTTNAGACTGACTGGTAGCCTTTCGCATGAATCTGTACCAAGAAGCAGCTCTGAGTTTCAAAAAGTTTGGTGACCCCTGCCTTAAACCCTAACGCAAGCCTTACCCCTAATCTTAAACCAAGTGTTTACAACCTGGGTAGATGTACCCCTAGGGGTAGATTTTCCTATCTGAAAGGGCACATTTAAGTTTAGCAATGGAAAGGAAAAATTATGTTTGCATATTATTCATTTCGAAATACTCGTATTTGTACATAGGTCAACATCAGCGAATATCATTTTCAAAATCAGTATCCGCTTGTTGGTAAATATATTTTTGTTACTTTCCTCAGCCTTTTTGTCATAGGAAATTTTAGGGGTACATGCTCAAAAACGAAATGCTGAAGGGGTACACGGCCGGATAAAGTTTGGGAATACTTGTCCTAAACTTCGGCCACAGACTACAAATAAAAGTGCTTGTTTTTTGATTGATTCATAACATGGTTCACTGATTTGCGTGGAAACAAGTGAAACGGAACGTTGGCAGAACGGTAAAATCGAGAGAACAACAGCAAAAAATATTCGTTGTTACATTTTGAAACTTTGCAAAAACAAAACTTTTCGTCGAGCAGACTGCAGCAGCCCGGAATGACGTCATCGCTAAAAAATTGTTAGCGGACTGTTTCAAAACCTCTAGCGGACGGGCCGAAGACTGGACTGTTAGCAGCCAGTGCCATCTCTACAGTGGAAGATTCCAACACCTGAGGGTCAAGGTATCTCTGAACCCTTTAGGCCGGAGGAGGTTGCTTGCTGCTGTTCTCAGGCGCCAGAAGCCAAAAGTCTCCGGGATTGGACTCCATCTTCCCGGAGTTTATACTCCACGCCGGGTCGGCTCTCAACTCTTGGTTTTGTGAGTTCCTCATTTCCTGCATGCGCCAACTCAAAATTCCAAAGTCTGGAGAAGAGCATTCATAATTGCGATCCCCAAGTCAGAAAAGCCGCTGGGTGACCCAAAGACTTACCGTCCAATATCTCTGTTGTGTGTCACCTTTAAAATCTTCGAGAGACTCATCTACGGTCCTGTCGAACCAATCATCGACCCGTTGCTCCCACAGGAGCAGGCGGGCTTTCGACACGGGAGGTCGGCGGTAGACCAGGTCACCCTGCTGAGACAGGACATCGAGGATAGCTTTCAGGCTAAGAAGAAGGCGGAACTGTGTTTGTCTACCTCACAGCAGCCTACGAGACTGTATGGCACCGCGGTCTCACCTGCAAGCTGCTGCAATTGCTGCCTGATGGACACATGGCCCACATGATCATGGAGATTGTTGGCAATCGCAGCTTTACCCTTACCACCGGCAACGGTTAAAGGAGCAGGTTAGGACGCCTCAAGAACAGCGTCCCCCAGGTATCTGTCCTGGCTCCCCTTTTCAACATCTACATGTCTGACTTGCCAACCAACGTCTCCGGAAAGTATGCATAAGCTGACGATCTAGCAATCATACATGCTGATGGAGATTTTCAGGCCTTGGAATTGGTGCTGAGCAAGGACATGGCAACCATAGGTGAATACCTGCAGACTTGGAAGCTAAACCTCAGCACTACAAAAACGGTATTGTCAGCCTTCCATCTTAACAACAGAAAGCTAAACGTGAGCTGAAAGTCAGCTTCAACAGTGAAACCCTGCCCTACTGCCCAGAGCCCAAATACATCGGAATAACGTTGGACAGGTCGCTCACGTATCGCCAACACCTTGAGTCACTTTGCAAGAAACTGACATCACGCGTCGCGCTTCTGAGGCGGCTTGCTGGCTCTGGTTGGGGTACTGGAGTAACAACTCTGCGAACAATAGGACAGTTTAGGACTGCGAACAATAGGACATTGAAATTTGTCTCAGAAAATTAATTAAACGTCCATAACTATCTTCAGGGTTGATGCAATCGGACCCAACCAAAAATATCACCAGGGTCGTTTCAAAAAGCCCACTTAAAAAATCAACATGAACCCACCAAAAATCCCACTCTTTTCTTTTCCTTTGAAAAATGTACCATGAAGTAAAAAGTAAAATAAGCCGCACACTTGAACAGTTAACTGTAATTTTTTTTAATGAAACAAAACGAACTGCAACGAAATTTGAAAGGCTTGAAAAACAGAGAAAAATAAGTCGAACAGTTTGAATAAATTCTACTGGTTATCCTCTTCAGCTCTGTAAAATCAGAATCTTTTAATCAAGATTTCTGCCTTCTCTGCATCCAAGTTTTTTCTGATGTTGGACCATACCAAACCATATGTCAAAAAAATACACTATATAGATGCAGAACTAGCAGGGCATCTACATATACTTGACGTATAACTGCAGAGTTTGTGTGGGAGTGGTTTTTCTCTGTTTGTTGTGCGCATGCTTGCCAAGCCTTATCACTCTGGAGTGAATTGACCAACAACACATTGCGAAACCATAGATTGGGTACATTTATTTACACCCAAATTCGAATGCAAGGTATAACAGGTTATTATTGTCTAATTCTGAAAATGGTTATATTGCATGATGCAATAAAAACAATTTAGAAGTTTTTTTGTGTTTTTTTTTTTAAAGAAAACCCATTTTCTTTAAAAGAAACAAAAACACCTGGATTTAAAAACACGAAAAAAAAACAAGTGGGTAGTTTTTTTTTTTAAACTCGAGTTTTGCTCAGCCCTGATTAGCTTTCAATCCCTTTTTGTGATTTTTCCTTGATTGCACGATCCGGAGGAAGTCACGTCACTATCGGTTTGAATGGGTGTGCGCTGCACAGTTAGAGTATAGGTTCCAGGTTTTGAAGAAGCTGAGAATTACTGGCATTTGAATTCGTAACAATTAGTGTTGATAACAAAACAAGTTTTGAAAAATTAAATCCATGCAGCATGTGTCAGTAGCCTTACAATAGGAAAAATCGCCTGTTACAGCATTTAATTTTTTTTAATTTCCCTTTTTGGATGCCTCCTGCTTTGGATGCCCTGGGCCGTCGCCCCGTTCTCCCCCCTCTGCATGCCACTGCTGTCACATATACTTGTTTAAATTTTTAAGGGTTATCTACTAGCAGCAATTAGAATGAATATAATCTTCATTCCTGCTGTAACCTAGCAAATTTTTGAAATCTGAATCTTTCAAACTTTCTAGCCTAAACCTACCTTAAATTTCTAGGTGTGTACCACTTAATCTTTTTCTTCAGGCTTGCTTCATTAGTATCACTGTCACTTGAAGTTGAACTTCTGCACCTTACTAATATTTACAGCTTATACAGTATCAATTGCTTGTTCATCAGTTACGTTGAAGACTAAGACACTTGGAATGGGTTCATAAAACAACAAGATAAACAAAGACAGTGACTACAAGTAAACCTTCATACCATACCAAAATCACCGCTATGTAGTTAAATCTTAAAACCACAGATTTTAAGAAGAAAAGCCTAGAAAGGCATGAAAAAAAACAGACCTGGGAATAAAACATCTGGCTTGGCACCATTGCACTTAATGCGCTGTACTTGGGACAGGACATTACAACACGTGAGACCGGCAACCGTGGCTCCCATTTAGTAATTTCGAAAAAACAACAGATTGCACATGAAAAAAATCCATTTTCCTAAAAAAAACAGAAACGTTAATCTGCAAAAAGACATATGAATACAAATACATGACATGAAACGGTGATTAAAACACTGATTTACTTATAGTTCCTCTTCCAAAATTTTCATATGTAGCGTGAACAATAAACGTTTAGATCAATTTTCCCTTGCTCAAGACGTTTAAATAACGCTGGTGACATACTCCATCAATGTGATATCTTTCACTAATTCAGGCTTAGGTGTCCAAGTCTTTTGCTGGCTTCTTGACAATGCTTGTTTTGCCAGCAACCTTTCCTTAGCAGTCACTGTTTAAGAGAGATTGTTTTTGTTTTAAAATGATTAACAAGTGAAAGTATTGTTTCGACTAATGTAAAAAGCATGGAAAATACATAAATCGGTTCATTGCATCAAAAAGTATTCCAAACTCCAGTGCATCTAAGCCGTCTTTGATGTTACGCACGCACACACATACCACCAGAAAACAGTAACAGATTTATTGGACAGGAACACATCTCTGAACCATCAAAATGGCCTCTTAAGACTCAGGATGGGGAAAATGTAGAGCTAAATTTGCTATTGAACTTGGATCGTTTGTTGCATCGGAATCTAAATTCCTTAAGCTGGCAACAACTCCTTGCTCCAGTAGAAATTGTTGTTTGATTCGCATCCATAGGCAACCAAGAAATTTAAATAATCAATCCTAAAACTCAATTGTTTCATCGATTTCTTCAGCTGGCGTACTGAGATAAGACTTCATACAATGCATCGTTTACCCAAATGCAAATCTTTCACTTGTTTATGCAACCGTTTGTTCATGTTACTTTTGTTGCATCCGCAATTTCATGACTGATTATACCGTATCGTAAGCAACCTATCCTACAGTATTTGATATTGATACTTGTATGAGGGTGTGAAACCGACTGACTGAACACGTTTTGTTACAACGATTGAGTACTTTTTCACCTGATGATCGCTTGCGAACACAGTATTGACCGGAAGATATGTTTCTTATGTTATTAGATTTATTACAGCTACTTGCCAAATTTATATCTTTAAAAAACAGATTTAGCGGGGTTTGTCAAAATTACACCTAGACACCCAGATGGACTCGAAAACAACAGATCTGGCTGGGAAAAACCAGCAATGGGAGCCCTGCCGGCAACTACAGAAGAGAAGACTACCACTGTTACGTAGGGCAACTGTTACACCACAGAGCCAATAGTTGGTCACATTGCCTTAACCAGTAAATTCGTGCATTATTGTTCTGAAAATAATCCAGAAAAAAGCCAGATTTCGTCTGGCTTGTTTTGGTTTTTCAAAAAAGCCAAACACGTTAAAAAAATCCAGATTTTCACAATCTGGCTTCAAAAAATCAAATTGGCAACCGGGCATTACGGTACGCCTTGTGCAGTGGCGGATCCAGGGTGTGGCAGTTTGGGCCAACTTTCCCCCCAAACGTCTGCGGTGCCCCCGTGAAATGGCGCCCCTCTGATAAAAATGCGCCCCTTTTTGGCGCCTATCGAAGTTGAAACAAAGGCAAAAATACCCAGTCTGAGCTAAACAATGCTTTACCACTTCGTTGGATCTCAGTTTTTAAGTGACGGTCTTTGACCAAGCCTCTTACCGATTAGAATCAACATGGCTATTGTTTCGTAATAATACTCCTGTTCCCTTATTTCTCTTCCGCGTGAAAACTGCCCTTGCAGCAATCACAAACGCGATCTCTTTTGCTAGCACAGTTCCGGACTTGCCATTAGGCTGTGCGAAATTGGTCTGTTTTTGTTGCAAGTTCATTTTTTAATGCTTCGTGGCAGCTTTGAAAGGAAAAGCAGTAGTGAAGATAGGAATGCAATAAATATGGAAAACGTAGAACTGACGCGAGATTTTAGAAGCCTGCAAAGCGAAAAACCAGTTTCAGGTCTGCTATCACTAGTGCAGTTCATGAGTCCGTTCCGCAGTAACCTGCGTATGCATCTTAGTTTTGCAACACCAAGGTAAGTGGATGAGTTTCTTGACGAAACTAAAAAACCCTGATTGAAACTTAATGCAACGTGCGAAAAGCTATAGCAACATTTGTAGGTTAACTGGGGCGTAACGAGTTTAGATGGGGCTCAGGGCAAGAAGCAAGTTTGGCGCTCCCATGTTCGAACCAGAGGTCTTTCGGAAGCAAATGATGTACTCTATTGAAGAAATTATTTGTGACATTGTCGGGACTTTTCGGCGCCCTCCACAGTCATCCAGCGCCCTCCCACAGCGATTTGGCGCCCGGGGAATTTTTCCCCCTTTGACCTCCCTCGTTACGGCCCTGTATGTTAGCAACTAACTTGCTAGCTTCTGTCAAAAATGATTGAGCGTGCCGATTTTTTTCGGTCATAGACCGAATTTTTTTGAATGACCGAAATATATTAAGTCAATTCGGTCATAATCTCCGAAAAGGTAGGCTAGTGAATACTGTTATGACGAGTTTTAATACTATTACGGGGCACATGACAGAGATTTCTTTGCAAAAAAGACAGGAGCGTGCTCCAGTAGCTCAAGGAATTATGACCTAACAAAGGAATTCTGCAGCACCTCCAGAGGCGAAATGAGGTTAAATAGCGCCCGGGTAAGAAGCAAGTTTGGTGCCCCAACGTTCGAACCTGAGGTCGTTCGGAAGCAAATGCACTGTTTTAAAGAAGGGACTCTTTGTACTGCGTTTTTGTACTGTAAAAAGTACATTGTTGGGACGTTTGTACTAAATGTAGGCTACTGTATTGAAGAAAGTGCATTTTTGACATTGATGGGACTTTTGGCGCCCCCAGCATTCTTTCAGCGCCCCAGTGATTTGGCACCCAGGGAGTTGTGCCCCCCTTGCACCCTCGTTACGCTCCTGAACACCTCACTCCGTCAATGGAAACAACGCAGCGTAGCATTGAATCACTAAGTGTTAGCACGACGCGCCTCAACAAACCATGATACTCACTACTCAGCAGTCAGCTCTAACACAAAAACTTCGGCAAAATGCCAGCTGTCTACAGCTTGGTGGAATGATTAATCGGCTGTACGCGGTCATGACAACTTTTGCTCAACTGCTCAATATTTGCAGTTCAAATTTGAGAGATACCAACATCTTTGAAATGACAACAAATTTAGATTTGCACAGGAATGCAAACATGACATTTCATGCAGTTTTCAGCAATCTAGAGAGATTTTGAAATAAAAGTGAAACGCTGTTGTAGATGGTTTGACAAAAATTTTTTGTCAGGTATGGTGGTAATAGATGTACGATTTTGAAAAACATGACGGTCGTGTGCAACTTGCTGAAAAATTCGTAATGAAAATGCATGTTTTGATGTATGCAGTCAACGCCGTACGCGTTGTTTATCATTTTTGTGGGTCTTGAAATGACAACTATATAATTGTTTCAAAATTCTATACCTCAGATATTAACGGAAATACCATTGATTGTTTTTTTTTTTCAGAGGTTGTACCAATCTGTTCGCTGAATCGTCTGAACATAACATGAGATATCAATGAATCAATGACAAGAGCGATGATTGCAAAAGCTACCGCAGTGACCTACTCAAACACATATTCTTTTAGTTTTGTCTACTAGATATATTTCCATTCAACTTTAAGTAAGAACGCCGACAGGGCGTTGCGATTTTCCAAAGTACATAGGAGGGAATTGATCTTTCAACTTGAGACTTGCCACCGTTGATGTATCAGTCTGACGCAGTCTTGCGGTTTCTCAAATTACATCAAGAGCGGGCAACTTGGTCTGCCGACGTGTGCCATGCAAAGTGTAAGGCACGCCGTATCTCCTACGTCAAAGTGACCTTGCGTTATAATTCCATGTAACATGCTCCCACAGATATTTCACAGATCAATAGTTCAATAAATTCCAAATATTTTGATGTAGATGTTATATGATCACATCGTTCTCGAATGTCTCACAACGCAACATTGTGTCAGCGAGAGATATTTTTGGGTGGGAGCGACTTTTCGGATTTATATTTCATTGAAACGAAATATAACCTAGCATTTTTGCACAGAACAATAGTACGACATATTCCATAGGTTTTGCTGTAAAATTTGTGATCATATTGTTGTCAGAAACTATTTTCTTATTTAAGTGAAAATGACCGTCGCGAGAATCTGAGACAAGACTCTGTTAGAAAGTGATCTACCAAAACGTTTATCGTCAAAGCTGCAAACGTATTTGCAAACTGTTGCACTTGCAAATTATATTGTTTTTATAAATCAATAACTTTGAAAAGCTTTGATATATAAATTTGTCACCGTTTTATCTGAATTGCTGAACAATCGTGGCTTTTCAACAGCAATTGGTGATCTTGTGTTTATGCCTTGTGAGAGGAATATATAAGATAAACACAACTTTTGAAATGATACAACTTTCAAATGAACTTTACCTCAAAAAATGACTAATCAGGAATTAACGTTTTCAACAATCTAAAAATATTTTGAAATCGGTGTGAAATTGTTTAGGTGTCTATTAGGTTTTTGTATCAAACAGTTTGCAAAACAAGTTTATTTTGTATATTGATTTCATAAAATTTGTTACCGTTTTATCTGAATTGCTGAACAAATCGTGGCTTTTCAACAGCAACGTGTCATTTTGTGTTTATGTCTTGTGAGAGGAATGTATAAGATAATCACAACTTTTGAAATGTAACAACTCAGAAATGAACTGTTTACCTCAAAAAATGACTAATCAGGAATTAACATTTTCAACAGTTTAGAAATATTTTGAAATCGATGTGAAATTGTTTAGGAGTCAAGTTGGGTTTTGTGTCAAAAAGTTTGCAAAACAAGTTTCATTTATGGTCATATGTCATTATAAAATATTGCCGCTTCAAAATATGTTCGTACCAGATTAATGAAACTAATTACAGTACTTTGTTAATGTTTGTAACAAGATTTAAACAATTTCTGACGTGCAAGTCAAGACCAAACGCATTTTCTGCAATCCAGACAACTTTTGAAATTAGCGAAATTCTTTCGGAGATAGAGTAAAACTAAATATTCTGTTTGTTTGAGAAAAAGGTTTTTGTCTTGCGACATGTTTGACGATAAGAGATAATTTTGCTAGGATTGCCAGATCTACTTGGATAAGCGTGGCTGGTTGTCGTGTGCTGAGCAAATCGATAGTGAATATTTTCATAATGAATTGAAACTTTCGTCCAGCACCAGAATCTGAGAGTGAGAAACATGTGCCCTTGTGTTTTGGTTTCGCATTTTGTTTCATGTTGCATAATAAGCTGGAGATCTTATACTCCTAGGTTGCAGATCGGTTAAGTTTGTTGCGACACTACTTAGGATCTTGTTCTGCGAGCTAAATTGCACATATTCCCTTGGTAATCAAAACCTCAAATACATTGGCCATGCTGAAACTATCGCTCGCAGTCACGTACGTTCGGTTAGTTTGTTTCCACAAGCACAAGTGAAAGAAACTTTCACTGCTAGTGCATGTCCTGCTTTCTACATTTTTTGTAAATTTCTAGTTGTAACACTTGAAAGTTTGGTACAAAAAATGTTTCAAAATCCTTCCAGCTTAACAAAAAATGCGCGACGAAATATGTTTTTTTCCAATGCAATTGAGCTTTGAAGCACTGTTTGCCCGTGACTTCTCTCTAGAGAATACATTCTAATTCAATTAACGCTGTAACGACGACACGATGCTTTCCGCCATCGGAAAGTTCGTTAACGCCATTTTGTTGCGTTTCAGACTAGTCTTGTCATTTAGATGTGCGGAAATATTACCAACAGACTCGTAAGAATAATCATTTTCACCGATCAAACTAAATCATTCAAGCAATGAAGGTCTGGTTTTCATTAAAGTTTCTGATTATTTCAATACGGTCTTATGAGCGATCCGTCAAATTGCGCTCTGCAAATTCTCTGAAATGTGAACCGATTCTCAGCTTTGCAAAACTGCAACATGACGTTACATGAACAGAATGTATGGAAAAATATAATTTCCTTACATGCATTAGGTAATCATACAACTATCACCCTAGTAACATTGCAAACAAGACTTTCTTTAAAATGTCCACTAAATAAAACGGCTTCGACTTTCTTTTCTGTGTTTGATTTCAAGAAGCAAACATCAAAGCTATTTGCAAGCAAGTACATACTTTTGGAACAAATGAAGGAAAAAGTATTTGAAAAGACGTACATCGAAAAGCGAATTGAATAGCGTAAAATGCTCCGAATGGTTAAAATAAAATGTGGAAATGTTTTACAAAAACCTTGTGTTACGTCGATGTTTTTTTTATTTTTGTGTCGAAAGTTTGAAAAGTAGCAACTCTGCAGAACAGGCTTCTCCATTTTTTTCTGGGTACTGCGTGTTTCAAATAGTGGTAATGACATAAGTTTAGGTTGCTAGCCACGTTTACAATTTTGTGTTATGCAGTGTTTTGTAAATTAGTTGATGGTACAGTTGTGCAAAAATTAACTTGATTTGGTGGGGTGAAAGCTGCAGCAGGTTGTCTCACAGTGCAGATTTACACTACCATGAAATATCTCACAACTTTGAAAAAGTCTGCGCATGACCTGAAAAGATCCGTTGCGGTAACTGCACGTGTTTGTTTGGCAACGTTGCCCATGTTTTGAAAACTCTACATTAGAGCTTCACTTGGTGTATATTTGATGCTAACTGCATCTGGAAATCCAAGTCATGATACAAACTCGATACATTTGATACCTATGCAATGTTAAGCGGCAGACGTGATATCACTACAACTGACAACAATACCATTTGTAATACATTTCTCTAGCAGGGACATTTTAAGTATCCGAATGCAATTGAAATGTCTCGTTTCTAACTTTTTTGAAAAGATCCATTTGCAGTTTCACTGCATTAAAAATGATTAAAATTAACTAATGCGAAATACATTGCATCGCTGTTTCTTGATATAAACATGACTTTTGTACAACTCAATTTTCTGATACTCAAATGGTGTACAACTCAATTTGTACTATTTAATTTATGAAAAATATGTGTTGTATTTGTTGGTTCAACAACAACAATCAAAATATTTGCAAACAGATACATACTATTGAAACAAACCAAACTGGCTCATTAAGAATCCATTGGGAAAACAATTCCGATATTTTTCTACGTTTCAAATTATTTTTTCAAACATAACCAAATCGTTTGCAAACAGACGCAGTTACATAGATTCTTTCATACGTTATTACACCTTTTTACAGTCGGTAAACTGCATCCACATTTCCCTGGTGTGAATTTCACTGCAGCAGAAATAAACTGATTGAATGTTGATTGGTCTGAAATACCAATGCTGTCGTTTATAATTAAAAAAAATTTACACCCTTTAACTTGGAAACATCGAAAGCCCATAGTATGAAATCTACCTTCAGTTAAAGCAAAAGGTTTTCTATTTCATGCTAAATGCGATGCGACTAGATTTCACCGACGTCTTGCCATACATATTTAATATTATTTGCTTTGGTGAATATTTCAGCATTAACCGTCAACTTGACGTGTTATTTCGTGTGTAATAAATCTGAGATGTTGCAAACAGTTTGTGGCTGCTCCAACGCTGCATTGTGGCAAGGCGTATATTGCAGAGTGACATCACATCGAGAATGGTGCGTCAACAGAGTTACCGCTGAGTGCTTTTGCCACATTTAAATAATTTCAACAGTCTCGCCGTAACCTTGTCTGCAGTCAGATACAATGGCTTCACTTCTAATTATGATTAACAACTGCTACACAGCGCAGATTTTCAACCGTGCTGACTGTTACGGTCGATCAATTACTCACCCCCCCAAATCATGGCATTTGATCAGTTAATCAAGCGCATTCCCTTGAATGCCTGGAGCGGAGCATCGTCGCCCTGTTCGTTTGCTCGCAACGCCATGTTCAGTTCTTTGTTCGATCCTCTGAGATGACAGAGTCCAAATCAGTATTTCTGCAATTCACTACTGCTGACCTCCCTGGTGAGGTCAAACTTGGTTACATGTTGTTCCGTGTAAAACAATCTATTCCAAGGCCGTTGAGGTGTTTCAGATGTAATCGCTATGGTCACGTGGCAAACCATTGCCGAGGTAAACTGCGCTGCTCAATCTGCAGCGGCGAACATAAGCATAGCGAGTGCAACGCTGCTGCCCCAAAATGTCCCAACTGCGGTGGCAGTCACTCAGCGAATGAGAAAATCTGCCCAAGATACCAAAGAGAAACTGAAATACTCAACCTAAAAACTGTGGCTAATGTATCTTATGCTGATGCCTGTAAAGAGCTCAGAACTTCCAGAAATCCTCTTGCCCCGCATTTAGCTTCGCAGTCCACTTTCCTCCCTCTTCCAAAGTCGACTGTGGATCGTACTCTTGCAAAACCTTTTTTAAGTGCCACTCCATGTCCGCATGTTACCGGTACCCCACTGGATCAGGACGAGCCCATCGTAACTGAACAAATTGACTTTTCCAGTCTTTTGTTTGGCAACCCAGTC
>JGI24158J21664_10004050_pt1 | contig 18698 bp, 2 predicted proteins | sample Ectturendosymbi3_FD_21664 | JGI IMG/M metagenome (IMG submission 21664)
AAAGATTTAACGGAATTACTCAGTTGAATGATATGTTTGCATTTTTTAACTCACACGAGCTTCTGCAAAACAAAAACCACGAGACTTGTTTGAATGGAGCGTATTTGAAGACGAATTTGACTTTTCGAAGTTGATTGTGGAAACTGACAAATTCAAACGACTCGTGCGAAGCAGTGGAACCACTTTCGAACGCAGTGCTACTGCGATTGACATTTTACAATGGTTAACAAAACATCAATTGGGTCCAAACACCTTAAAAAACCCTGTACACAATGTTTTCCGTTACAGGGTGCCCAGCGTTGCAACACAGCGCTCACAATCTCTCAGCAAAACCTACGTACATTAACGCTCTAAGATAACAGCCTTTTTTACTCACCTATTAACATTCTCCACCGGATGGGCAAAAGTTTAAGCAAATAAGCAACTTCCCTTTTTTATCAATAAAGCACAGAACAATAGCTTAACTACTGTAGAGCTTTCTGATCAACTGCGGCAATTAGTTGCTTTACGGTTTTAAAAGCCCAGTTGCAAATGTAGTGGCTGGACCTTGACCAACGAGCGATGCTGCAGCTTACTAGAGTAGGCACGTTTCGAGTAGATTCCCGAAATAGCGGCCATTGTTACGCAATAATATTGAGAGATGGGTAGTGACAAAGCGGTGGTGAGCATTACATTGCTGGAACCATGGCGCTGTAATATCGACTGTGTCGCCCTCATTTGCCAAAGAAGATTCTCACGGGGCGTGGGACTTGGCTGATGAACTTAAGAAAGCTTAAATTTTAATTAGCCTGATTTATTTCCTCACCTCCTTTCAATTTTCGTTGCTTACAAGAGGCAACTAAATTTTGCCGCCCCCTGGAACGTGCCACCCCTGGCTATAGCCAGAGTAGCCAGTGGGTTGCTACGGCACTGCTTGCCATGAAACTAAGAAAACGATTCACGGAGAACGTAAATCTTTGTAAATGACGACTTTTCTGATTATCAGCGAAACGCCTACGTCCGTCTAGGCGCCATAGCAGACCGTGGCGTTTACGAAAGTTTTTCCCCACTTGGAAATTTATATTTCGGAGCTAGGTGCAGATTCTCGAAGACAGACGAGTTAGTGATCATTTGCCTCCGTATACTGCTCGGGATGTAGTTCTCAATGTACCCACATTGGTGATAGAATACTGGCTATAAAAACCAAACGAGCCACAGGGGCTAATGAACTTGTCTGTACTTGTGGACAGACCTCACTAGAGAATTATAAATATGCCTCGAGCAGGCCCGTAACCAGCTTGGGACACCAGGAGGGGCGAAGAGTTTTCTGAGAGGGGGCCAAATTTTTTGAACTATGTCCAATATTTTTAAACCATGTCCAACACATTTTTCCAGGGGAGGAGAAAAATTTTCTAGGGGGGCGAATCTCCCCTGCGCCCCCCTGGTTACGGGCCTGGCCTCGAGTATGGATTCGATGTAAGTGATGTTGTGCTTGTGCGTACTGAGAAAAGTGCCCACTTTTATACGTGAAAAGTGACAAAGAGGTTCACGGCAATTTAATGCAAAACTGGAATACGTGCTGAGTTTGCGGCTTTAACGGAATTCGTAGCTGAGGAAAACCAGTTTGCAAACTCTATATCTGGGAGGGCAATACACAAATCAGCGAACCCTCGTACACCAACCAGCAGTAGAAGTGCTTCAGTTGCTGCGAATGTAATTGTTTTACTCGCAGGCAATTGTCCCCGCGAAATTTTCGAAAACCTGTTGAAATTACCACAAACGTTTTTAGTTGTTATGTAAAACAGCAAGTTGCAATCATTTTGGCCTCCTGGAAATAGCAGCAAGTTGCTACCCTGGTCTCACCAGCCGAAGAGCAACTTAAAAAACTGTTGAACTGGCGTTTGCAGTGTGCTTGTTGCGCAAACAAAATGTCTCAGTGGTGGAGATGGTATCCATTCCAACCACCTGTTCATCCAGTAACATCGCTATAATCTCCGAACCAAAAAGGAATTTGCTGAGGAAGGCCCGAACAGTTTGTTTGCGTCATGAACCGAGAGCTGTCTTTAACGGTATTGGGAAAGCCNTAATTGTTTAGTAGAAGCAAATGGTTTAGTGCAATCCTCACGCAAATCCTTCGCTGGTGAGGTGCAGCTTAATCTTTTTCATGTGTGAAAGAATATGTTGATCGGTAATTCGAGTTTTTTTGTGATTCTTCAATATAGGTACAATCGGAGCATCTCAATATCTGCAGGTTAGACATAATTATTAGGCGCTTCCGTTTGTTTTGTTGGAAGAGTGGATTCCCGCGAGGAGAAAGCTGACGCGTGGGGTTCGCGAAATAGAAACGTGGGATGCGCAATTTATACTGAAGGTTCCTCTTACATGATTAGTCTGATCAGTCATTTTCGTATCGGGTAAGGTGTCATTTGCCCAACTGCACTGCTATCAGGATTTCATTTTGTTGATTCCTAATCTGAAATCAAAATTGCTCCATCACATCAGGTTTTTGAGATATCGCTTTTTGAAACTAAACAATTTGGGTTTGGTGATCCGCAAGAAAAATTATTGTAAATTCTCGGGTCTACAAGCTGTAAAAAGTTTGGAACTACTGTGTTAGAACCACACAACATCATTTAAAATGTAAGTCACCACTCACCAGCAAGTTACGTTCAAAGTTTAATTTGAACCTACAATTTTTGCTATTAGTTGCCCTTACAAACAAATTTTTCATGGAAGATATTTCGATGACCGAAGGAATTTGTAGCAACGTGTTCAAAACCGGTTATAGTCCATTACGTTTCATCAAGTGGTAGAAGTAACACGAGCCGGATAACTTTGCGATTTGACACAACAAAAACGGATCGTCGCGAATATTCGCATATTACAGAAACACGATTAACAATGAAACTTGCACGTTTAATAACAAGGTTTATTTACCATGATCAGATCAGCTATGATCAAACAATGGCGCGAAATACGAGTAGGACGCTTTCTGACCTCTGCGGCATCCTCGTCAGGTCTGCGAGTGCTTTGTTGACGAAGAGTAGCTCACGAAGGACAGGATGCCACCGAAATATAAAAATTTAGTGTAGGGCTGTGACAGTCGCACATTTGCGGCAAGCTTTTATCAAAGCCTGGGTAGGTCATGGAGAAGTGCCTTGTGGCTTTGCTGGACGACACCGAGGTAAAGATATCTGTCTCCAAAACGGACAAAGGTCAACATGTTCTCGACAAAGTGTGCCAACATCTCAATATTATAGAGAAGGACTATTTTGGATTAAAATTTCAAGATTCTGCATGCCGTGACCTATGGATACACCCGGACAAACTTATCAGGAAGCAACTGTTGGAAGCGTGAGTTGAATAGAATGCCATCAATATAGCAATCGTTCACATAATCCTCAGTTAAACTTTGAGGCTAGCATAACAAATCTAGGGACTTGATGTTTTTTCAAACTTAACAAATGTTCTGTTTCTGGACCTTATGTACTGTGTGAGTGTTAAGACGCTTTTTATTTACAGCGCATATTCAGAGGTGTGGTGGGGAGGGAACGAGTGGGAACGGCGTTCCCACACCTTTTTACGTTTTGCTTCAAAATGGGTTTGAACCTGTTTGAAAATGGCTATTTCTTTGGATGCGTTCCCACACCTCTATTGTTAGCACTACATCCCTGGACATATTCCTGTTAAAAGGTTAGCCGGCATTTCCTGTCCATGACCTATTCGCCATACATCATACAAAGCCGATTAGCACAAATGTGCCAAGAAGACCTTGCGAACATCATTTTGATGTACCCATTTTTGGTCATTGCGTACCGTCAAATGGAAACTTGTTTCACGCATTCCAAAGTGTATTTCGGCAGCTAGAGACAATTCACAGTACCAGCCGCATTCCAGACTTTAGTTGGTTTTGTGGGGAGAATAAGCAGAACGTTGAACCAAACGAGTGACACAAATTGTCTTCGAAAAATTTTGATTCTCGCAATGGTCAGGCAGTTCTTGCAGCTACGATTCGCCTCAAAAAGTACGTTTTTATAAATTTCGCTATTTCCTCTGTTCCCGCTTTGAAACATCAGCCGCGCCATTCATATGAAAATATAAAGGCATCGCTTTGTTTTGCAGAAATATTTCGACAAAACTATGGTTCTGTGTAAAATACTACCCTTCGGATCCGACGTTTTTGAGAGAAGAGATCAGCAAGTAAGTGCATTTCCTGTTTGAACTCCACGAAGAAATACATCATACGGCCTTTTGGTGTCAGTGTTAATTCCATGCCTGCCACGTACGTTATCAAAAAAGTTGGGTTTTCGACCATCCAAAAAACTTTGCAAATATAAAATCAAATATACCTTTTTAGACATCCACTGCAGTGAAATTGGTCGATATAAATATCGAACTTTCAACGGACTTCTCGTAACTCAGTAAAAAGAGATACGCAGCACCGGGCGAACACGCGGGGTATCATGTTACTGTTTGTACGCGAGAACTGGTATGTTATTGTGCGGCGTAGCCAGGTTGAAAAGATGATGTCATTTCAATGGGATGAAAACCAGTTATTAGTATTACAATGTCAAAGCGATGGTCCGCGTGCCAAAATGTTCACCCTCATCCTTTTTCGATCGAACGATTTCACTTTAGCGCCCATTCGTTCTTGTGTTTTAGCTGCGTCACGTGAAACGCAGCACAGGTATAGCTTTTGCTCATCAGACAAACGATAAGAGAAATTCACTTGGACCGTCGTTTGTATACCTTCAGTATTTCTGGCAGTTTATCCGAAAAAACTTACCGTTAGATTAACTAGCAGTATCTTTCTTCTCACGTAGCCTAATATCTTTACTTATTTTCATTTGGTGCAAACCTGAATATTATAAATATGATGTATTTTTCTCTGTACATCATCGCTGACAGTTTTACAAGAATCTAAACAAAAGCATTAGTCGTTTCACTGCAACTACTTCTATAAATTGCTTTGCAAGTCCAGTGAGCAGAGCGCAAATTGTTGAAAGCTATTAAAAGATACTATACCGTCGTCCAAAACTAAAACATTTTGTCACTTCCAATCCGTGGGTGTATCTGAATTTTCACGACATTCTTCATCGCCGCAAGCACAAGTTAGGCCAAGCCGTATGACTGAAGCAATCAAAGCGGTACTGATTCCGTTTTCGTGATGCTTCAGATAGAAACGTTTGTAGCATTCCGAACTAGAAGAAATATTTTGGCGGCATATGAGCCAAATTTTGATATAGACAACGTTTTAAGCGAGTGACCATAGTATCCATCAACGTTTCCTTCACACGGGCACAAATGTGCTGTGCCACCAGACCACTTGCGTAGCGAAAATCTCATTCTCGTGCACTTGCAATATTCCAAAACATGGGAAAAGGACAAAAACAAGAAGGTATTTGAATTAAATGTGTATTTTGTTCGTATTTTGAAAAGATTTTATACTTACTCTAATAATTCAGGCAGTTTTTAATTCATTCAAAAACTCTGGTTACTCAACTCAGTGTAAAACTTTCTTAGAGGAGACACTGGCGACAACTTTCCCAATGAGATGAATTATATCAAACAGTTTCAAGCGTAAAGCCAGAGATAGGCCGGATTGTCTCGATTACCGCAGAGCCACATATTAATGTACTTCCAAGGTATCAAAAAGGATAACTCCCTTTCTTATTCACACTTGCTCACTCCTGGGAATAGGCTGTTAGTCAGTTTTCTTCTTGAAAGCATTACCCTTTACGTTCAGAGGTTTGCCCAATTTGGACAAGTTTTGTTCGGTCATAACTCCTCAGCAGATTGAGCTAGAGAACTCAAACCATCTAAAGATGCGGTAAGTCTTGTAGTTTCGATTTAAAAAATCTTGAAATTTTGGATTTGAACTTTTCTTGGGGGACGATACAATTGGGGCGGGTTTAAGGTTTTTGGATGACGTCATCGGGTCCTGGACCCCAACCCCAAGAGGCAATTTTTTGTTTGTTTCTTTTAAAAAAATATTGGCGAAAATCCGCATCTTCAGAGCCATTGACTGGCCTTCAAACTTTTGTGGTTCGAAAGTTATGGCTAAAAAACTGATATAATTAATTAGCCAATTCCCTAGGGACTCATTAGGGGATTAATTAATTAATTTGTTGTTTTTAGGCCATAACTTTAGAAGAACCTTAAGCTTTGGTCAGGTACATACGCATATCAAGCACGAACAAAAGTTCTTTCACCTGATTGACACGTAACAATCGGTACCATTCAGTAAACGCAGCCAACGGAGCTGTACTACGTCGCTATAACCTACATGCGGCTTGACCATTGGATCATGTTGACCTTCGTGGAAACCTGCTAGAAGACCTTGGTTTATCAACACAAAAGTTGATTAAGTGAATAAAACTAATTTTCATGAATAGTTACGACATAAATTGTTGATGAATATTCATCGAATTGATCTTATACTGGCAATTGCACTCTATGCGTACTACAGTTTGTAGTATCTTGAGGCTCTAGCTGGGCTTAAGTTTGCTAAGACTATAGGTAAACCTGGCCCTGCCTTTAGTCATGTCATGCAAGCCCAAACCAACCTCAGTTTTTTTCTCACAGGTATCATCTTTGTCTTCAAATACGAGATGACCTTATGAAAGGAAAACTACCTTGTTCCTTGGACACTCTAGCAGTGTTGAGCTCTTATTGGCTGCAATCGGAGTTTGGCGATGGTGACGAACAATCCGCTGAAGTGAAGAAATGTCTTGCTTCCTTACGCGGCATTTCCGATCAGTTTTCGTCTGCCAATTTTGAAGAATTAGTGCTGACAAAATATGCATCGCGCAAAGGCATGCCGCCAGCAGATGCAGACACGCAATTCCTACGTAACGCTTCTGCGCTGCCACTATACGGAGTTCAACGTCACACCGCCCAGAACGAACGCGGTAACAAAGTGGAACTTGGTGTCGGTGCGACTGGAATCACAGAGATCACCAGCAAGCACGATCCTGCTACCTTCAAATGGCAACGTATTAAAGACTTCAATTATAAGAAAAAGAAGTTTCATCTCAAGCTGTTGCCATCATCAAAAGACTCCCATTCGTCAGTGAAGAAGTACAACCTGACGTCTGATGTGCTGGCGAAAGCGTTATGGCAAGATGCCGTCAATCACCACGTCTTTTTTCGAGCCTCTGCTTTAGAGGGCTCCTCTTCAGAGCTTGGTAGCGTAAAAAGAAAGGATAAGCAAGTTCCCAAGTAAGCTACAAAATCAATAGATAAGAATGTTTCAACTCAAACAAGATTTTAGATAAAACTGTAGAAAATGAAATATCACTTCATTTGAACGTCTTATTGTTTCAGGAAACGAAAATCGAGTTTTCGACTTCCTTTCAGCAAGAAGAACGCAAAAACAGAAGCTAAGGCAAGGGAGGATAGTGCTAAAATCCAAAGACCGAATCCCACAGTGGTAAGTTGAAAGCGCTTGTAGCAAGTGCATTATCCGGTTATATTTAATTGCTTTACGTATGAATCTTGCATTAAGGTTCGGCAAGGGAGCTTGAAGACACATCCAGTTCCTCAGGAAGACGTATCCGATAAAAAACACACAGAGAATGCAGATGAATCGATAGCATCTAACTCTCAAGAAGCAGAGCTGTCCGACACTTCTTTAACCTCCGACCGCGCTCAAGAGTACAAAAGCGATCGCTCAGAAGAGGAAAGTGCAGAGGAAAATTTGGCAGCGGCACCTCAAGCAACTGGTTTGCAAAATCTTATTCCACCGATTCGTAACAGTCCTGCATTACTTTTAACGGAAACAATTCCAGAAGAAGAAGAACCTGTAACTCCTGAGCATCCATTTGCTTCCGGTGCATCAACGCCACCTGCAGAAAAGAAGCTTCATGTTTCTCAGCGGGATATGCCACATGGCGAAACGGAGACCCAACTGCTGGAAGATCTTGATGAGAAGCCTTTCAAGCAAGAGGAGGTCTTCACAGTATTGGCAGTCGAGTGTTCGGAAACCGACGCTAAAAGTATTTTATCGACAGAGAATACACCTGAAATGGCTGATGGTGATGTTGCGATTGACTTAGAACTTGAAAAGTCGCAAAACACCGAACCAATGAAACCTCAAGCTCAGAGAGTAGAATTCGTTTTGATTCACAGCGAAAATCGTGGAGGTGCGTTTATACCAGAACCTGAAGCAACTTTGCTTGATCGAGAAACAGAAGAGGTTGACGTATGCGTATCAGCAAGACCACCACTCGATGAAAGCGCCGAACCTGACGTTCTTTTAGTTCCAGAAGATCACGTGGCGGACGTCGATATGGGAGAAACAGAAGAGGTCGACGTATGCGTATCAACAAGACCAACACTCGATGAAAGCGCTGAATCTGACGTTCTTTTAGTTCCAGAAGATCACGTGGCGGACGTCGATATGGGAGAAACAGAAGAGGTTGACGTATGCGTATCAGCAAGACCACCACTCGATGAAAGCGCCGAACCTGACGTTATTTTAGTTCCAGAAGATCACGTGGCGGACGTCGATATGGAAGACGATGTGAGAACAGTTGCTGGCAGAAGTGATGTTGCAATACTTGGCGATGATGATCGGAGCATAAGAGACTTTACAGAGGATTTTATAGCAGAACAACAACCAGGAAAAAAATCTGAGTCGAACAACCAAAGCTCCAAAGAATCAAACTCTGTGGCAAGTNAAATCNTTCCAAGTCCAAGATCCAGCACTTCTGATCTTACCAACAACACAGACGACCTTTGTAACCCAAATATATTAGACATTATTTGGTCAAAGTGCTCGAAAGCTGAATCTGAGGGGGACATTTACTACCAACTGTTTGGAGTTAAACTGCGAGGAACAGGTAAAAAGGTTGGAATGAACGAAGAATCATCTAACTTGGAACCCGTGCATTACAAGGAAGTTGGAATCCAAGTACCTGATGTGTTATTTTTTCACGAACTTGCAGCACCACAACGACGCTTCATTCCGAGCTGGCCATTTCATCCTGACTCTCCAGCAGCAAAAATAGTATTAGACGAACTTGACAAAGATCACATCCTTGCTTCACTACGCGCGCAAGCTAGCGCCGAGAGTGATGAAAAAGGGTTTGCTAAACAACAGTCCCTCGTTGAGAACAAAAGCAAGGAACTTGTCAATGAAGATAATACGTTCCATTTAGAAAAAGTAGAAAACAGAGCAGAAGAAACCTTAGAAACAGCATCAACTTCTTTTGTAGCATCGCACGTCCCAGAATACGGAACAGGTTCTGGTCGAAGCACCCCTTCGTGTTCGTCCTCTGCAGAATCTGAAAGCAGTTTTCCGAGATTTGTACACAGCGTGTACCCATTACGCCAGCCATCAGTTTCATCCGAACGCAGCGACGATCATCTGCGTAAAGAAACTGACGACTGGGAAATAAACTTCCCTCAAGCGCGTGAAGAAACCGCCGCACAAACTCAACCAAACGAAAATCCGGTGGTAAAAACCTCTGGCAGAAACGACGCAACCGACAGTGAAGAAAATAACACGCTCAACAACAGGTTGGTGACACTTCCATTCATCTCCAGGTAGACGTTCTATGCTAATTTAAAGTCGAATAATTACATTTTTGCATAATTACTTTTGAGCAGGCATCCAATGCAAAGTGTAGCAGAAGTTCTGTCAAACAACACTCGAGAAGTAAAGGAGCCTTCGTCAAATGAAGTAAGTTAAGGCCGTCCGTTTTTTAAAACCTCTTTATATGCAAATATTGCTAACACAACCGCACGCACAAACCGATAACTAGATTGTTTGCTAGCTTGTTTGCGTAATTAGGACAGTTGCAAGACAAATCATCTTTTCAATGACAACTGAAACAGACTAAAACAAGAAAAAACGCAACTAACCATTTTAGTGAATTTCAAACTGCGAAGTTTTTTCTATTTCTAAAACGTTTTGTTTTGACTATGTTTTGCGATTTGGGGATTATACAAACAATTAATGTAATCGTTACAACTGGTTGAACACACACATCAAGATGGTTGACTCTCATCATATTACGTTTTTTCTTGTAATTCTGCCCACTCGTGTAAAGCTACGTAATGCGTAGGTTCGAAACACTGCGTATTTGTAACATACTTTTGATACATACCGCATATGTTCAAAACATACAGCGTGTGCTTTCTTTGAAATGGCTCCGTACATTAATGACCACCAAGATATAGTTAAAATAGTTAATCTTGATGAATAAAAAATAAGAGCAAGTGTTGCGCTACATGTCCTGAAACATGAAAGGTTTACAAATTTGAATACATCTGATTGATTCAAGTCGTGTCGCATCATTTTATAAAACACGAAAATTTTTTTTTGTCAATCAACTTTCATCCAAACCTCATTTATGCTTCTTGTGGGAAATATCACAGATTTGCAAGCGTCACATATTCCATAAGCAATATTTTAGTCGCTACATGTTTTTGGTTTTTCGTTATATACTTTTGTTTGCAATACCATCACAAAAGACAAAAATTACTTGTTTACACTGACATACGTGATTGACGCATCATGATGGGATTATTCTCTGCAGTACAAAGTTAGCTGATGCAATCGTAGTATGAGTTGTTTTGCTGAAAAGTTGTAAGTTTTGCAGTACACGCGGTTGAAAAAAGAGTTTTTTCGTAATTGGTATAGGTTTTGCCAAAAGTGATGTTGTTTCAAAGAGTATATCACCTATTTTGCCATTGCTTGTTTCTTACATTTTATGTAGCAAATGGTGGATCTAGGAGGTTGATTGGTGGAATTTCCTCCCCAAACGACCAAGGGTTTTCCTTAAAAACACCCTTTTCAGAAAAGGATGACTTTTCTTGCTCTTCACTTTCCTTCTCAACAAAATAATGCAAAAATGAGCATGTATTCGTTATCATTTTTGTCTTCCCCAACAGAGGTTTGGATCCACCAATGGATTTGAAAAAGAAAATCAAACCCAAAATTTCAAATACTAATGGTAATTCCGCAACTACTTCATGAGTCAGCTTCCAATGCCTACGTCTTTAAACCGTATACGTTTTTATTAAATGCAGGATGAATTTGCTACCATGATTGAAGAAACTTAACTTAATTAAATTATCACTATTGGAATTGTTTTACAGTTATTGTGAAAACACCTGGAAAAAACAAAACATTGCAAAACCAGCCTCAAGCTGAAGCAATCAAAACTGGTTCCACAACATTGAGAAATTTATTACATGTCGTCTAAATCCAAGACAAAGAAACACCATGACGTGAAAAGGGGTCAATGTTTGGAAGTGTCAGGCATGAAATTGTCTTGATTTACCGCGCTTTCCACGTTGGTACCGTTGCGTAGCGTGGAAAGAACTCCCCTGAAGATTGAAAACATTGTTTCGATTGCACGGCCTATATCCCACGGGCATGGAAAGAAGCATGACCTCGCTCATCTTTGATTAATTATCGTGGTTTGCTTTCTTGATTAACAATACACGCAGGCGGCCACTCCAATCCTCGTTGCCAGGTAAAAAACATTCGTAAGTCGTGATTTTTTAAGTGATGTCATCGTTTTTCTGGTTGCACTCCGGCAGCGCACTGTTGTTAATGTTTTAGCTGTTTTGATGTGATGGTGGGGATGTGTCCGCATTCGCAGATTGACATTTACTTTGCTCGTTATTTGCGTTGCATTCTTTGCGAGGTCTTATGTTACTGCATCATCTGGACAAGACCGAAAGCGTGTTTACTTTGAATAAGCCGATTTGCTTTAAGGAACACAATTGTCCCTGTAAGTTATTCAAAAACGAGCTCTTTTGCTCGCAGCTTTCCGCGCTATACCACACATTCGTTTCTTCCACAAAAACAAACAATTTTTGACAAAAAACTCACGACCTTCCCCGGATGTGACGCTTTTAGTGTCGCAACACGGTCACATCGTCGTTTGGTAAAGGAGGTCACGTCTTGTTGTCCAGAACAATTTGAAAAACAAGACGGCTTTAGCCAAATTCAGAATCTCTAACAAGACCATGTTAAATTTTTTACTGCTAATTTTCAGTTTTCTTTTTTTCAATCTATAGCAAAATATCTAAAAAGTTTTGAGGACTGTTCTGTACAGTTCTTCATTGAACGTAACAGCGCTGAAATATGCTTGTCTATTGATTTAGTCCGTAGAAAATATTCTCTGAAAAGTTGCATATTAGGGTATAGCTAAAAAGTACTTGCAGAATGCTACAGCAAAAATGATTTGAAAAATTCAGTCGAAATACATTTTCGGACACATCAGAACACACCGGCAACCAAGGAAAAAACCTGGCAATTGTCTCCCCAAAAAAATTTAAAAAACTTTTAGTTGTTAGGTAAAACAGCAACGGCTATCATTTTTGCCCCCCAGGGCAATATCAGCTGGTTGCGGCCCTGCGTCTGATGATTTTTTCAAAAATTTGTTGTGGTATAACATAATGGATGCGATTAGCATGCATTCGGGCAATAACGTTTTGCCTTCATACCCATTTGTATCCTAGAAAATATGTAATAAAACCCAAGTAGCGCAGATCAGTTCCCCTTAGTTCAGTCAAAAATGAGAGTAGTTATGTTGTTGGTAAAAAAAGTGGTAGAACCCGTATTGACACATGCAATGCTGACGATTGGCAAGAAAACGCAACGCTGAAATTCCAAGTAATCTTTTAAGACTCATCTATCACGAAAGAAGCAATCGACCTATGGTCAACTTTTAGGGAAGGGGTTCCCAACTTTTCTCTGATTATGTACACCTTCAGCATTTTGACAGGTGAGCATGTATCCCTAAAATTTCTTATGACAAAACATGTTTGATACTTGTTTGATCGACTTTTTCCCAAATATTTTATGACTAATCATATAGGCTAGATATCTTTAACAACAAGCATATAATTTTTGAAAATAATTTTCAGTGATATATGTATAAATAATTTAAAGTAAGTAATATATTAATATATTTTTCCCTTCTATTCCCAACCCTAAATGTATCACTTCAGACAGGTAAATGTACCCCTAGGGGTACATGTACCCCAGGTTGGCAGACCTTATTTTAGGATATCATCAACTTTTAGCGTAAATTCATTTTTACCCAGACAATATCAAGCGTTATGTCGAACCCTAGCTGACTTGAGCATTTGCCAAGAAAAACTTGGCTTGTAGGTTGGCTAAACAAACTTGTTTTACTTTTGAACATATAGAATTTCCACTTCAATGCTTTTATGTGAATGTGTATTAATGGATTGTATAAATAACATGAAAATTTTCTCAGTGCTCTGCTGCAGATAAAAACACTCTGTTTCGTGCTTCTGCACGCCAGTGTATGCCTGTCAACTGTTGTGCAAGTACAAACAGCCCAGGATTAAAGGCCTTCGCGTTTCCTATTGTTATAAGTGTTCGCCCACATCAAGTTACTTATTTTGTCACGATATTTCATATCTTAAGTAGGAACAACCTGCATGCCTTTGTTCAAGAATGTGCATCTTCATGCAACTACTTTACTCGCTCATTTTATCTGTTTGATGATTTTTACAAATCTCTATTTCTTCTCTCACCATCTTATCAGTCCCGTCGCCATGGGGAGACGCTTTGGTGGTTTTATCCCCAAAGAAAGCACCAACCCCCCAAATTGAAATATGAATCACTATGAATCAATAGAGGTTTCACCAAATTTTCAATTTCAAGCCCCCCTGCTCAAACGTAAAACCCCTATTGAAGACTTTCTGGTGACGGTTCTGCATCTAATTCTAACGCTTACGTAAGATGATGTTCGAATGTTATTGATGTTGTCGGTGCCTTGCTTCATGTTTGTTCCTCTTCAATGTTGAATGGATGTTGCCTACCAACCAACAACTATCCTGTGATGTGTTGTACCTAAATATTTTTGTACCTTATGTTCTTTCGACTGCCCTTGTAATATGGACCATGTGTCTGAACCAAGCACTTAAGGCTAAAAATATGTAAATGAAAGTGTTGGAAATACAAATCACACCAAAACGAACTGATTGACTGCCAAAACGTTGTTGTTGTGTTTGTGAAACAAACCCAGACGGGCGCAATTAAGAGGGGAAGCTTTCGGTGGTAGTGAAGCTAAAATAAAATGAAGAGCAAACAAAAAATCACACTTGTTTTTGAAACAAAAAATTTTGCGGCGCTTTTCCATCTTTTGCACACCTTAATTTTTTGCTGTGGCTGCAGTCAGTCTTGTTTTAAGGGACAGTCAAGCAACACAGTATGTATGGTCACCTTCCCAAAGGTATTACGGCTATTTGGTAACCAAAAACAGTTCGTATCTCAAATTTGGTAACGAAAAACGGTTCATATCCAAAATGTTTGCATGTCTGTTATACACCTTTCGTACCGTAAGAGTTACGAAAGCATGACATTTATGAATATTGTTCGGACTTCTTTGCAGACATAAACAAACTATACAACACACGAGGGCTGTGAAAATTGCAAGTCAAGCAAAATGTTTTCAAAAAATTAGTCACTTAAGAAATATTTTCTAAAAATTTTTTAAAAATGATACAAATTTGAAAATATTGCTGACAGCAACAGGCATGATTGCCTGTGCATTCAAGCGAGTTTAGATTTAGAAAAAAACTAAAACAGCCGTTGGAGAGAAATAATTAGATCATTTTCCTGACATTAGGACGGAAGCTTCTTGAACCTCTGACGTCTCGCGCCCCAGGGTGTGCAAGCACCCATGGTTGGGAACCACTGCTCTACATGTATATATCGTAAGTATATCACATGGAGAAGATGGCCAGCATGTCATATATTTTCTGATCCTTTTTTTCTCATCTTACTTTTTTAACTCATAAGTTTTTGTTTTGATAAAATGAACTTTAATATTTTAAAGTTTCTGCAGACCACTAAAGATTGTTAAATGCTTCTGTTCTACACGTGTGAGAGGCTACACTGCAGCCGTGATTTGTTTCGTTAGCGGGATGCAACTTTACAATGTTAGAAAGTTACCTTTTCAAGCAAATCTGTGCGAAATTTCTGCTGAATACTAGAAGTAGCGCTATTGTGAAGACTTATAGTTTTAGGTTGGGCAGTTATGCAAAAGACTATCTTAACCCTGCTCAGGTAACCTCTGCCCAATTTGGGCAAACGGTTCTTCTATATAAATTAAAAATTAGTTAACGTTCACGTAGAAAGCTGGTTCTTTCAGTAGCTGCAATTTTTTAGACGCTCTTTCGGGCAGTCCTGTCGAAATTTGCACAAGTTTGGTAGTTTTCGATGGGGAACAAAAATTTGCCCAAATTGACCCATGGTTACCTGAGGTGTAACAAAATTCCTACACAAAGATCCCTACCCAGGTAACCTTGAACAATTTGGGCAAAAGGAGTTGGTACATGTAGGTTCACTAGCAAGCCACGCCAGCAGCCTTTGACCGAAGCTAGCACGGGAGTAGATTGCACGAGTGCAAGCACTGACGACACAAATCAATTTGGCGCGAATGGCTCCAGCTGAGATTGTGGTTTTCACTGAGAAACAGGCAGGAGAATGTGTGATGCCTTCTCCGTCAGAGAAAAGAAATTGGAGCCAGAAAGGGCATGCACCTTGTGTGTGCACTTGTGGTGAAAGGTCAAAGCATTTTATCGAGGATGATGACGCTTGTGCTTCTCTTTTCCGAATTGAAGTTTCTGGAACTTTGGCTTAACCAAAAAAAGCTTGCTCTTGTTGTGCGTGCACTTGCGGTAAAAGGCCAAAGCGTTTTATTGAAGACATGAACTTCGAGACCAGACAACGCTGTGGAACCTGTCCACCATCAAAACAGAACAAAACGAGGTTCACGTGCCAACTGGTAACGATGGGGAGCGCTTGTCTGCACTGATCACTTTCAGGTTTTCTGCAACGATTACTTACACCCCTGGAATACTAACCTCGGGTGATTTCTACCCAGGCAGGAATGGTGGCCACGTAGTCCCTAGGTGAAAATCACCCGACGTTATGGTTAGTGTGAGTTCGGGGTGAAAATCACCCTACGTTATGGTTAGAGTGAGTTTTTTGTTTCCTTGTTGATGCCTTGGCATTGTAAAAATTGACAAAACTCCACACATTTATAGTTTTCATATTTGAATTTGTGGGTGTTAGCCCACCAAATCCCCCCTGTGGCGACGGGACTGGCCGTATGTGAGACATGAAAGTCAATACCAGTGCCACGATCAATCTGATTGCCCAAAAATTGTCATGAAGCATTTGCCCATTTTGGGCAAGTTTACCTTATGTTCCTGATTTTCGTAAAAAATTTGCCCACATTGTGCAAGGTTGTTTATGTGGCTGAAAATTGCAATGAAAATAGAAAATTTTCATGTTTCAACCTAATTTATTTTATTGCCGATAGAACCACAAGCTTGAAATGAGGTTCTGTTTAAACCTTAAACCAACCACCAATGACGTCTCCGGAGGAAATTTTTGGATTTTTCTTTACTTTTTCGTTGATTTGCTAAGAGCACTTCCCACATTTTTGTTTGGAAAATTGTTTTGTTCTTTATCATACAAAAAGTTTTCCAAAATCAACACGTTGTTTTTTTCTGATCGGATGCGCTTGAGAAGACCTGCTAACTTATAAAAAAAAACCGTGCGCGTGTCTAAACCTGTCAGTTAGTCCAGAATAAGCGAATAAACAAAATCTGCCCATTTTGGGCAAGGACAACAAAAGTGTTTGTGTTTAGAGGTTACCTGAGCAGGGTTAAGCCATTAGTAAATAGAATTTTAAAAAAGTTCGAAAAGTATTTACTAAGCCATATGGGAAAATCTCAAATAAATGACATTATGGAAGGAAAATATGTCTTGCTAAAATGTTCCAAGTAAGACTACGCAGGCATAACTCAAAACTTATGGCCTTGCCGAGGAAACTGTTAAAAGGTAGCCTATACATTTCTTTTTTAAAAGGGTATACATTTAGTTTCATTTCTTGTAAAGTTGCTACAGTTGTGACCAATCCAAAGGATTTTATGCTGTAGCTCTTACAGATTTCACATTACGACTTTGTGCCGTGCTGAATGCATGATTCGTAAACTTACTTCAGTTTTACTTTAAGTTTTACCAGTTTTTTTTTTAAGGAAAATGTTAGGTACCCGGTATGGATATGTAGGGACCCGATTTCTCTGATTCTAGGGACCAGATTTTCTCTGACTTTATGGACCCGATGATAATTTTCTCTGATTCTAGGGACCCTATTTGAAATTCTAGGGACCCGAATCGGGTCCCTAAAACGCCCTAAAAAAAACTGGTTTTACCAAAACCACAGGACAGCAAAATTTTCATCCAAATGTTGAACATTTGCTTTAGCTGTGGCACCAAGTTTTGCTGAACATTTTGTTCGTGTAAACGTAGTGAAACTTAGAATTGTAGCACTTTTTTGTCAATCACCATGGCGCATTCTGCTTTCTGTTTCTCAAATAAATTTTCGTCTCGTTATGCAAGCATAACTCTTAGAATGTAACCTTGACATAATTTTATCTGCTAAAATTCGCTGATGAGACGTGAAATTTTTGATGAGAATACTGAGCTCAGTGACATCACTGGCAGCCAGGCCCGTAGCCAGGTTTAAAAGTTTGGGGAGGAAAATAAATATTTAGGGGGGAAAGGTTTTTGTTTTTATTATATGTTTTAATAAAAAAATTTCTGGACACAACAAAATTTGGGGGTGTACAAAAACATTTTGGGGGGCATTGCCCCCGAATTTTCCCCTGCGACTACAGGCCTGCTGACAGCAGTCGTAAAGTAACAATCAATAGACGATTAAGTATGCAGAAATTACATTGTAGCTGAGAATGTATGCAAGGGCCGATACAACTGTGTATGGAGGGGATACATTCCAACCCACCAGCAGTAAAGCGGAGTTCCGCATCCGCAACCTGGACTATAGTCTAAGAATCTTTTTGTTGGCGGAGGCGGAGAATAGTTTGACGTTTTCTTCATTTTCTTTTCAAAAGTGAAGTCCCAATTGCTTTGAATTTTTGGATAACTTATTGGATTTATTTGAAACATGCTCGCAACTGACCCAGCATTGTTGAAGTTTTCTAAGGGCAAAGATTAGTCTTTGCATCTCTTAAGTGTACGCAAGACCTGATACGATTTGGAGATGAGAAATCGAGCGGGGACTCGAGCTAGCCGCCTACAACCCTTCAGTCATACATGTGGGTTTGTAATCAATTCAAAGTTTCAGTCAGGCAGGCTTTAGAGCTGAACAAAAATGTGGGGAACTGGTCAACGTACTCGTACCGTAGTTGCGTTCTTTGCTGGTAGCTTGCATGTGCTGATGGTTATTACAAGGATTCTGCAATGCAGTCTAGCCTGCCACGTTTTCCTTCTTCTGATATATTACGCAGTACCAACAAAACGTAGTTGTTGACAGCCATCGATTGAGGCTGGTAAGAATTCTATACTTTATATTGCATTGAGCATTGTCGCAAGGGTGCATCTTTCAGAAACATGATCCTCCCCTATGTGAAATAAATTATTACGATGCTTTGTGTTGTTTGACTCAATCCGATGTTTTCTTCCGCTTTGTGCGCTAGCTTTTCCCTCAACACAGCTTGCTTACTCCCACCGCAGCGTTTAAAGCAGTGGTTCCCAACCTTTTTTGATGCATTCCTCCCTTTGCTCATTTTCGAACTTTTCATTCCTCCCCCGTGACACAAAACTTTTTTTATTCCTCCCCTATTACACGAGTCTGCAGGAATATTTGATTTTCCAATATATTCTTTCTCACCTGCTTTTTACCTGTCAC
>JGI24158J21664_10004051_pt1 | contig 18696 bp, 8 predicted proteins | sample Ectturendosymbi3_FD_21664 | JGI IMG/M metagenome (IMG submission 21664)
CAGCGGATCGAGCTAGAGAGCTGTTCAAATCCGATCTGAATGGGGAAAGACTTGTAGTTTAGGCTGAAAAAAAAACTTTTCGCCTTGCGATTTCGGCCTTTCTGGCTATGTTTACAAAACCACAGGTTGTTTTGACATGTTTTGACAGGTTTCTCTAAAGTCTAAACAATCCGTGACGTCAACGGCCCGTGGGAGTGCGTGAATCGAGCAAAATCAGCGGCGCGAAAACGCGCGAGATTTAAATACATTCTAGGCTATAGTACGAGGTTTCAGAGAGTTTGATGGACTTTTTAGGATTTCTGGTTGATGAGTTATGGCAAAAATGGTATAATATTAATTAGGGAAATCCCCTGAAGGCCCTTGGGAATTCCTGACATATTTGGAATATTTTTGGCATAACGTTTGAACCAAAAACGCTATAAATTTGATCAAGGGCTTTAAAAACGCTTATTTTAGCATAGAATCCAAAAATACTGCGAGCCACAATGTTGGCGCGTGGGATCGGGTGATGACGTCATATAATTAACCAAAAAACAGACCCCCATCATGAGCCCAGTGGCCCAAAACCCCCATCCAAATTAAAAAAACATTATTTATTCTAAACTACACGACGCCACCAGTCATTGCAGGGTTTGAACAGCTCTCTAGCTTTATCTGCTGCCGAGTTATGGCCGGCCAAAGTTTGGCCTGAAAGGGAAAATTATGCCTTTTCTGAAAAGTTAGGAATTAGGCCAAAATCTGGGTTTTTGGCCCATAATTTTGGCTACAGATATGCTCGCAAGTCAATCAAGGTCTATATAGACGCGGATTTTCACCTAGTTTTCAAGAAAACATTGAACCAAAAGAATGGGTCAATGGGTTGGGGCCCACGGCCGGCCAAAGATGGCCAACATTTCCAAAACATGCCCTCTTTGTGACGTCACCTCCAGAAACCCCCCCATCAAAACCAAAAAATTTTTTTTGAACAGCTCTCTAGCTCAATTGCCTGGAAAGTTATAGGATTGCAAAGCTCTGCAAGAAAAGTGGCACACGCGGGATTTGAAGGGTTCAAAACACTTAATTTCGTATAAATATTCTAATAGGTAAGTAAAACAAAGTTGAAAAGGATGTCTTGATTGATTGACTGATACATTAATGAAATGAAACATTACTTGCACGTACCCTTTTCATAAATAGCATTTGATTGTAGTTGAGAAATTTTTAATACATTCAATTGCTTCAATAATTATCCAGCCTCTGCCTAGAAGTGAAGCTAGCTTTGTTGAATTTTGCATAACTTTAAAAAGGCTGCAAGCTCTGTTGGAAAGCAATTATAGAGAATGAAGTCAATTGTGCCAAAGATGCCTTAAATCATTTGAAAATCGTGCTCAAACGCAGCGTGGCACATTAACAGATTTGGCCGAATTATGGCCACAAACAAAGCGCAGCATTACCGAGAAGCATAAGTCCAGTCCCAGCGAGCAAAAAACCCTCGCCATGTAAGACATTAAGCTACATCTCTTACCCGGACCATCCTCTGCTGACGATTATATCCGATCATACAATCAGTTCCTAGAATCCTTCTACTGCAGATGGAATTCTTCAGGGCATATCACCAATGTTTTTCACATGCATTCGTAGCCATATATTCCACATGTCTCCATTGTGTGAGGGCATGGATCAATAAAGAAAAGTTCTGGCTAATTTTTTTCCGGCAAAGGGAACAAGCTGTTGGTCATTCTGTAGACTGACCAAGAGCTAAGAATTTAAATATCATAGAAAGCAAATAAAAACAACAAAAAACAACATTTATTAATTAGGTATGTAAGCGTACTTCTGAAAAGATCTTTTAACAACTTATTACTAAAAAATGCGTCAGAGCAACGCACCGTCATTTTAATGTTTTTATTTTTTCCCCTCTCTTCTCTTGCTCGACATCGCGTTACATGCAAAAGTCACCTGAGCCAACATAAAAAACGAGAGCAGTTGCAAACTCGCAGAGTATTTCTTTTGCTGTCCTGACTACCACCAGAAGATAAAAAAGTTTGAAAAACGATTTACGTGAAGACGAAGGACAGTTTTGATGGACAGTTGGCAAGCACCAGTTTTGGTGTTCCGATCACACCATGCTTCGTATCCTCAAGTACCGCAAATTGAAAACCACTGATAAAAGCATAGAGAATTCAGTGTTAGCTGACCTGTTTTTGACTGGTGAAAAAAATATTTTCCGCTAAAAAGTTGATTTTCACTGATCAAAATTTTCTCTTTCTTGCAGTATTTTTATTTTTATTCTTAGTAAATAGCCTTGTTCTGGAAAATTTTCCTCTGGACTACTGTCTCCGCATCCAAACCATATCTCATATACTCAGTAGACATTAGAATCTCGGTTTTCAGGCCAGGATTAGCTCTTTTCACCTGGTTGTCAAAGAATACATTTGTACACTTTCATCAATTGACAATATTTGATATCAAAATCAGATTTTTGCGCAGGTTTATTTATAGTTCAGTTTTGATTTCAATCCTGTAGCATTATTCTGGTTTGAAAATGGTAAGTGCTTCACTTGAGAAATGAATGACTATCAAATAACTTGAAAATCATCCACTGACATAAAGCAAAGATCCAGTCTAATCCTAAAAATATTGTATCAAAGTTGATGTAACAAGTATTTTAACCTAGCATAGACGTATACATGGAAAGCAATAGGAACAATTCATTACAAAATAAAACTTCAAGGCAAATCGACAATGAGGTTCTTAATCCTTTCAGCATCTAAGGTTAACAAAGTGTCTTTTCGACTTTCCGCACGTTACGCTTTACGTTTGTTCGCACCTAAGACGGTGATCCTGTATTTGTCTGCTCTTCTCTAAACTTTTCTATCACCACATTGCTGTAGTTGTATACTGATGCCGTATAAGAGATACTCCTACAAACCCCAAAAGACAAACTTGAGTAATCTTGATTACACTTGCATATATCCCGCACGTGAAAGGCATCGTTCGTTGTATTTCCGATGCTATGGGATAGTGTCGTTAAAGCTACTAAAGGAAGATCAGATAAAGGCTGAAGGCACCAAATGCATCCGTTTTGTGTGTTAGGTCATCCGTTTTACTGATGTTTACAGTAGATCGAAGGAAGAGAAAAACTGCATAAATTAAGTCATTCCAGGCTGACGTCAAATATGAACAACCTCGACCTGAAGTTGATGCAAACGACATCTCCAGGCTCGTGACCGCAAGAGTCCAGTCTAATTCGCTGACAGAGTTCCCTTTAAGAAAAGTTTGACCTAAGCCAATTTTGCTTCAGTGAGCGTGCAATTGCGCAACCGTGTAGTCAAACAACCAGTGAAGCATTTTAAGCGGTAAAAGGGCTATGCTGTAAATACACAATATTAAATTTGGAATGTTGCAGGTGCGCAAGAATGAGATTTCACTGCGCAAATAGTCTTGTGGCACTGCGCATTTGCGCATGTTGGAGAGAACATTGGGCGAATCATTTTCATACAACAGTACCGGCAATGACTCAAATCTGCTCCTTATGATAATTTTCGTCTTTCCTCTTTGTTGCCACAAATGTTGCTGTGAAACTGCCACAAACTGCCACAAACCGACACTCAGCGATAAAACATATTTTTGTGCAAAAAGAACGTCAGCAGTCAGAAACTACCAAACCGATATTAGATTTGCTGCAAGGAGTTACAGGAGTAAATGTGATGTGTTTTTATCACCTGTGAAGTCGAGCAAGCGCGTTGACAACATCGACGTTGCTGCGGCGATTCGTTGAAGAGGTTTTTCGGTGTGGAAAGATTTGAAAATTCTAGGGCCTAGGCGGTAAATATGTTGAAAACAAGACAGGAACCGACCGGAAATCTGAAATCAAATCTCGGACCCGATATTTTTAATCGAGGCTAAAGATAGAAAAAATGAGATTGAGATGAAAAATTTCCAAGCGGCAAACCTGATACGATGACCTGATTATCTGCAATCTTTAGAAACCAAGACCAACGTTGGTCTCAAGGAACCGTTCCTCGATGGGTACGCTTAGATCGCATGAAGGTTAATCACGTAAGAATTATCTTCTATTCGAAATTATGCTTGCATGCCATTTTGCAAAATGATGACCTAATGCGGAGTTGCGCTATTGACTGTACTGTTTTTAAGAAATTAAGGTGTGCGTTGAAACAGCACCATGAACAAAAACGAGTCACCACATCTCTCTAAAGTATGACCCGTTTCACAGTTTTATACTAAAACGGTGCTGAAATAACATTCATTTGGATGGTGCGGAATTCAGTGCAATTCAGAAAAGGCCTTGCGATATATATACACGATATTGAACTTTTGGAGTGTGATTTTTCAAGTGATTTAATGCGGTTAAGATTTTGAAGCTCATCTGGTCATGGCCCCAGAGCAATTGTGTGCGACTACACGGCATAAACTTTTGCAAGATCTGTGTAAAGCTTTGCGTATGTTCAAATTTCAGGTCAGTAAGCACGTTGACAATTTTAGTATTGACAGCTAGCCTTGTTGTTTGCTTGACCAGCTTGAGGTTTTCATCGAATTTGTTGAAGTCCTCGGAATCTTATCATGTTAACTGCTAATCTGAAATAGGTGACGTTACAGAACAGTCCAGTCGATACACGTCGTTTCTGGAGGTGGTGGTAGACTGGTGTTGGCAAGTATGGCGAAATGGTTTAAACTGGGGCGAGGACAAAAACGTTCGAACCCAGTTAAAGCATGATTTGGAAGCTCCAAGCATGATTTACTATCGACACTATAGTTTCGTGATTCCGTGTCATCACCGTAAACAATCTTTTAAGAATAGGCGAGCGGGACGTAAGTATCAAAATTTTGAAAACAAGACTAACGCCTTATTATGGAAAGGTGATTTCCACGCTTAAGATTTTCCTGCTGCAAGCAAACCTACAGCTAGATTATAGCTGCAGCAAATTGGCTGGAGTGTCTTTCAGATTATGCCTCTCATTGGCCACAATGTTAAAAGGATACGAGATACTGTACGTTTCGTTAAAGTTCAACGAAATCCATACAACCGGATTCTAAAAACATAAACCTGTTCGTGGAAAATAGATCCTACGGGTATTGGCACACATAGTTACCTGTATTGGCACACGCAGTTACGTGCATTGACACACACAGTTACGTGTATTGGCACACACAGCTACGTGTGTTGGCACACGCAGTTATGTGTATTGACACACACATTTAAGTGTATTGGCACACATTGTTACGTATATTGGCACACACATTTGAGTGTATTGGCACACACACAGTTACGTGTATTGGCGCACACAGTTACGTGCATTGACACACACAGTTACGTGTATTGGCACACGCAGTTCGTGTATTGGCACAGACAGTTACGTGCATTGACACAGACAGTTACTGTACGTGCATTGGCACACACAGTTACGTGTATTGACACACAGTTACGTGTATTGACACACAGTTACTGTACGTGCATTAGCACAAATACAGTTGCGTGTATTGGCACACACAGTTACGAGTATTGGCACACACAGTTACGAGTATTGGCACACACAGTTACGTGTATTGGCACACACGGTTACGTGCATTAGCACACGCAATTACATGTATTTGCACACACATTTACGTGTATTGGCACACTAAGTTATGTGTATTTGCACACATAGTTACTGTACGTGTATTGGCACACTAAGTTACGTGTATTTGTACACACAGTTACTGTAGGTGTATTTGTACACACAGTTGCATGCATTGGCACACACAGTTACTGTACGTGTATTTGCACACACAGTTACGTTAATTGGCACACACAGCTACGTGGGATGGCACACATAGTTATTCCAAAACGTTGCAGCCAGCCATTTTTATAAAAAATTATAACCTAACAAACACGTGTTTTGGGTACATGGTGAATATTGTACCGTTGAAGGAAATAAAAGTTGCAAACGCAGGATTGCAGGAACAGATCGTACATTAGACCGATGGTTCTCAACCTATTTCGACGTTGCAGCACTCTGCATAATCTGAACATTTTCCCGGCACAATTTCGCTGAATTAATACTGTGAAAATGCTTAAGAATTTGTTTTTTAATGCGATGGTTGTGCCTGCTCTCGAGAGCAAATCAAAATGATACACAGGCTCCAATGTCGTCAAACAAACTCGAGTTTCATCGTCAATGCCAAGACGCCTGTCTTCTTCCTACTTATAATTTCAAGTCAATGCTTAAAAATTCATACTCGCAAAGCTATGAAAACGCAAATGACAAAAATAAGTTTTAACAGCTTTGGATCTGATCATTAGATAAGATTACCTTACAGGCAGGCAAAACGCCTCTTTGCTCTTTTCGGGAAATGTTTATTGATAGAAAACGGTAATTCTTAAATCAGTGAGCTGTTCTTCTTCTTCAGCAGATGGATTTGTAGTTTCATTTATACGAATGGATTAAAATTACCCATTCTGTAACCATTTGGGCCAAGTCTGGAACGCACCTGCGAAGTGCTTATGTGTAGATCAGTCTGTGTGTTCAATATATCTGGCATAATCCTCATTCTCAACGGAGATTTAACAAAAGTAGAAAACTCACCGTATATTTCATTTTAAATTTTGCTTTACCACAATGTCATTTTTTGTCAAAAGAGGTTAATTTTGAAGTTGCTGAAATTAGATTTTCTGATGGTCCTTGTAAACTTGAATTCAAATTATTCAGTTTATCGAACAAATCTAATAGAAAATGAACTTTCAAACAGCAGAACTCTTCATGAATAGAATCCAAGTCCTTTTCTGGAATTTCTACGAAAGAAATAATTTCAGGTGTCAGTTGGCGTTTTGCGTTTTAACACTTTTCCTTTCAGGAGTCATTGAACTCCTTATGACGTAACAAACATTCGTATTTCGAATTCATCGCTTTATTGAACTCCGTATGACGTAACAAACATTCGTATTTCGAATTCATCGCTTTACAAAATTAAAAACAATCGACTTTGAAGAGGTCGAGACGTTATAAAGCTCACCACGTGAATGACCTGACTCGTAATTGAATGCAAATTTGTTGGCAAAGTTTTGGAGGCGATCGAGAACTTCTCTGTTAATCATGCGATGCACAAAACCACGCTTGGATATGTTTGGTGCACGTTCTTGACAAATCCTTTTCATTCTTGCATAAATTGGCAACTATTGGTGCAAACACTGACACAATTCTTCCACTGCAACTTTAAACGCAGAATGCTTTTATTCACCAAATCAGATATATCCTCCGCTCTAGTTGTGGTATTCAAATCTTTGCCAAAAACATTGGTTTACAAATTTTGAATTTTTTTGAATCGAATGTACGCAAGGAAGTGAGCTTTTCAGGGACTGCCAGTAGATTCATCCATTTGTTGAACTCATAGCAAAAATAACAACTGATCTTCTTCTGTATCGAAGTGTTCACGATCGCGGAAGTGTTTTACGTCTGAAGAACACTTTTCAACTCTTCGCGAAATTGTATCATGTGATAATGGAATTTTACTCACTTTATCTGCTGCATCCGTTCCAACCACAGTTTCAACAATAACGTCTACTGTTGGTGCAACAACTGATTCTGCGTCTGTGTGTGCCTTTCTGCTTAAGGCAATTGACCAACTTTGAGGCTTGCAAGTAAGCCTTTCACCGGTAACTTGAGGTAGTTGACAAGTTTACTTAGTTTGATTGGAGAAGGAGCTTCTTTTGGAAAGTAGTATTGCAGTTAATGCACAAAAGCCAATGGTTATCCTTAAGTCTAGAAGCAACAAAACCATACTTGATTTAATCTTCCTTATATTTTCTCTTGATAACTTTGTCAGGTGCTACTTTTTGTTTCGATGCACCAACTTTGTCAAAATATTTTTACAATTCTAAATATTTTTAAACTTATCCAGGATTACACAAAACAGAATTGATAGTTGACAATTTCAGCAGACTTTCTACAACAGACGCTTATTTATTTTCAAACGCTCAATGCTACAAAATATGAGGTTGTTATTTTCTTTATTAACTCGAGTAAACTGATAAGCTTGCAGATCAATGAGGATTCACTGAGACATCAAGGTTTTATTATTTTACTGCAACGCTTTGGCAAAATAAACAAACAGTAATCACGTAATTTTCGAAGTCTGTTGGGTAAGTGAAATTACTGCGAGCCAAATTATAAAACGATTTTGAATCCCTATTGTAAACAGGCTCTTAAAATATCGCTCGATCGTTAAAAATGTAAAAACAAGTCAGTTTCAGGAATTAATTGTGTAATACCATCATGTGGCAACTGTGTTATTTCAAATCCGCTAGCAGCGGTAAAAAAACGCAGATTAAACTTTATTTTAAGGCTCAAAGTAATTGTTGTTTATAAAAGCGTGCCATGCATATTCCAAAATGCTGGCGTTGCACTTGAAAACATAATAGCGTACCGCGACACACAGATTGATAAACGCTGTTAGACTATGCTTGTACGTGATGAACACCGTTCTTTGAACACAGCGAGCATTTGCTTATTTATTTCAGTAACAGCTCCACGTTTCATGAAAACGTCAAACGAATCGCTGGGCCAAATCAGTTGCTTGATGAAAAAAGCATCACCAACAGGCAATGCTACCAAGGTGTCAGGGTTTCCGGGTTTCATTCTGTTGTAAGATTCTCAAATATGTCGCTAAAGCAGCAAACCAACAGAACGTCAGCAAAATTCAAAGCAAACTTGATGCTGTTGCTATGTGATGGTTTTGAGTGAAATCATTCCGTGTCAGGCACACGCACACATTCACATAGAAATCCAGGCCAAGTAATAAACAAAACATTCTCGATGAAGTAATGCAGTGTGCCGTGCCATGTCATCAAAGTTACGGAATTGATGTTATGTTCATCGATCCAGTGCCTTTACTTGATTCATGATTGTTGTTATACATAGAGTAATACCTATACCTAGTAACATTTAGCACAGTTCAACAATATTTATTAATGTAGAATAGTGCTAATAAGTCCCTTAATTGTGTTCTAAACCTGTTAATGTTTCTGGTTTGATATCTTACACGCTACCGTTGAACTTAAGTGAACTTCTCATTGCTTTGCAGCTAATAGTGATTGAATTGAAGTCTTTGAAAGGTCGATTATTATCATGTTGCTAGCCAAACGTAAGGCGTAAGTTAACTTGTAGTAGTNTCCAGGCTATATCTTTTGACATTAAACCTTTGTGTTAGATTGCATATATTGCAAATAGCCCAGTAACAGTGATAGGATTTTTGATTTCAACAGATTTTCGAAGTTAAAACTGTTAGTTTTCGGATTTGGATTGGATTTTGAAATAAAATTGTTGGATCAGATTTGGATTTGAAAAACATAAGTCGTTCATTTCTGCTATGTGCTGTAGTGTACGTTTGCACCACTATATAAATTACATAAATTACGACTTTCAGTAAATGCTATTCTCAACGAAATAAAAACTGAAACCAACGCAATGCAAGCAAATAAGCAATCCAATACCAGCTCGTATAACATGAAAGCATAAAGCCCAGATTGGAAATGAAATAATGCAAGCACCACAACAGTGACAAAGTCAGATACAAACACATTCATCATGATCGGTTCGCTAAAATAATCCAGATCTGGTTCGGCGCTGGATTGGGGCGAATACACGACATTTGTGTAAACTCTACTATTTCTGCTGCAAACAGTGAAATCTCTGCAACATTTGCCTGAAAGCAATAGTTCAGATCGAATTCTGACAACAGCATCAAGAAGTTTTAATTGCATTGTGCTTCTTGGTTTAGTTTTCTTTTTACACTGGATGAAAGAACGTGTTTTCGACAATATCTGCATTGCTAACTGGGGTGACCAGACATGTAAAGTGTCCGAATACGCCAGCACAAAAGTGCTCTGCGACAGTAGGGACACCATTGTTTATTTCGAATCTCGCATCCCGAAAATCTTACTAACATTAGAACTAGAGATGTCAACCATTCGGATGCAGAACGACGGCGTCGATCTACTATATCATTTATCAGTATCGCAAAATTTTTGAAAAGCGCTGCCGAAAAGAGGCAATAGTAAATGCATTTCTAAAGAGGAAACTTCTGCAGCCTGAAAAAGCCAAAAAAATCCAAAGGGAAAAAAATTGTTTAAAACCAACCAACGTGAGACAAGGCCAGCAAAAAGCCAAAAGGCCAAATGAAATATTTTATTAGGCCGATCAACGTGCAAAAAGGCCAGATATCTGAAATGTGTCCTAAACAAGCCAACCACGCAAGCCTTCCGCGTAGTTTCCGCAGTACCTCTCCGATTGTAATATAATATATGTAGAAGCAAGCCTGCTAAGCTTTCAAGCATAGTCGCAAGAGATGGAGGAGCAAGGCGTGCGGTTGCACCCCCACACCTCACAGCGATTTTTCGCGGGTGCGAAAAATCGAAAAAAAGGGGTTGGTAAAATCAGGCAACTATTTTTGAAGAATTTCAAAATATTTTTTTCTTATAATCCGACAGGTTAACATATTTGTCACATTTTGGAAAAATGTTTTTTCAATTATGATATTTTTGAGAATACAAGGTTTCTTGCAAACCATTTTTTGCTGTTTGGCGGGGGATCTACAATTCAACCTGATCTTTTTTATACCCTTATAAAGGCGATATGGCAGTAATGTGTCCCGTCAGAGCTTAAACGTTTCCTCGTTTGTCCTATTGGTAGACACCGACGTCAAATGTTGTTGGTTTTTGCTGATTGGCCGTAATTTAGCACTTTATATTTTCAACAAAAAACGATCAAAATCGGCCAAACTGTTTCACACCCCTAAACGTTTGTGTCCCCTAAAGCTATGCTTTCAGGTGGATCAACAAATGCGTAACAGTTTCTAAGCTTAGTGAAGCGATGTCACTCTGAGGTTTGGACTTCCTTAACAAACTGACACAGGACCTACTTTTACAAAGTTCTCTTTTTTTGTTAATTTGGGTGACGGTGATTGGCGGCAGGCCGAAGCCTCAAGTTGGTTGGCTTCAAAAAATTCGTTTGGCCTCTTAGCTCCTTTTTGGCCTTTTACCCTGAAAACGTTTCTTCTGAAGGAAACTATCACTATTTCATTTTTTCGGCAACGCATTTGCAAAATGTTTGTAATGAATGCTATATTAGACCGCGGCCCACGTTCTGATGTTAGTAAGGTTTGAGCGATGTGAGATTCGAAATACATTTTTTGCGTATCACTGGAAATGTGTGAAATGTGTAATGTGTCATAAGCACTAAACCGGCTCAACGCTTGCAGACAGGTCTGTGTCTCCGCGACAGGAATGCTGCTATGACGTCGCGGAAGTGGAAGGACTCGTATGATTCTGGTCGTAAGTACAGGAGAGGATGGGAGATTACTTTCGCATGGGTGCAAAAAACTGCCGATGCTCATCAGTATGCAAACTGTGGCACCATTGTATCCAAAGTGTGCAATCACACAAACCGTGAAAAGTCAGTGATGCATCAATAACGAGCTCCAGTACAAGGCCAACCAAGACTCAATATTATTTTCGAAGAAAATTTCTAATGATGTTCTTGTAATTTAGATGTTTCTTCGTGACAAAGGAAAAGCAATACCACAAACAAAGTTTGGCTTTTTTTCTGGCCCTTAAAAACCGGTTTGGCCTTTTTCTGGTATGTTTTTTCAGAGGGATTTAGGTCAATACGTTACCATGCATGGAGTTGGGCAAGTCGCATTCAGCAGAAAACCGGCGATAGATTTTTCATATTATTACCGTACACCGATAAAGGATTTGCTGGACACGTACCCACGTGGGCACCATTCGGAATAAAGAGATAAATTTCTGAAGAAATGATCAGGGGCCTGGTCGTACCGGACTGCAACAGTAACGCATTCCGCTTGTAATTTTTTAATAACTAAGATAGATAGAACACATGTGCTTGGACAGCTGTGGAGTGGGATTTCACGTGTTCTCCGGGTCGACCATTGGATGTATGGTGACCTTTGTGGCGTCACAATGATTTTCTTCGAGGTATGTTTCATTCCGCCAAAAGAATTTTGAATGAACTTTGCAGAGGCACTCAACTTGAATGCTAAGCGTCCTTGGCTGATCAACGTTCATCACAGCGGATCCACGACCCGTGAAAAACAAATCGCTTTTGCTGTGCGTGACGGATGACCTTGTCAGTTGTTTATTTTGCGAATTAACGGGAACATGCACGCGTGGTCTAAAAGTGGGGGTCGCCTATCACAGGAATTTTGTGAAGTGAAGTTGAACGCACAATTAGCTTTTCCTTCTCCAGTTGACCTCAGAGCCCGATAGCATAATTACAACCACTCTAACGGGTGAGCTTTAGCAGAGGCTTTCATTCAAAGCTAGCGTTTCAGTGAGTGAGTGCCCATTTGTTTCTTAAGAGCAATATACATGATCTGCGCCACGTGGACGTATTAGAATCTACGCACTGACATTAACAGACAGCATGATTTGACAAACTGGCAGGAAAGTGCGTTGAAAAAATTTATCATTTAAGGCTTTCGAGAAAAAAAATAATCAGCAATGTTGACATAGCTGAGCTGTGAGCATTTTCAAGTTTGCTGATAACATTCCGGTTTAACAATCAGAGTGCCCTTCCCGCACAATACATGCAATTACGATTCATTACTGCCGTCAAGAATTTTTCATTAGCATATCTAAAATATAGGCTGTGCAGTGGAACACCGCAGGATTTTTGATGTTACCGAGAAATTTTTTGTTCGTTGGTATGCTCTTCAGTACGCCACGAAATTTTTCTCTTGAACTTGATTAATTAAAGCAAACAAAACTGTGCATGAAACCTACGAGGAAGGTTAAAACTTCGGCTTTTTAAATTATTTCAAAAAAGACGTTTTATTGTTCAAGAAAAAGGGCGTAGTAAACTGGTAGAATGATCGCAAAAACTTACGTTTGCTTCCACATAGACTTCACAAAACTACAAAGAATGTTACGCTGCCATGTCAAGCATAGGAAAACCATTTTTTCGTTTCAAACTGAAAAGAAAACATTGGAATTTCTTTGCTCATATCAGTTAACTAATCCGTTTTACACGAAACATGTCTCTTTGCTTTGCTAGAAGTTGCAGTTGAGTTGCAGGCATTGTATCTTTTGTTAAATGATTGAGTAGCTTCTTACGGGCTGCATCTCTGTATTTCCATGAATGTAACCTATACAATTTTGTACAAAATTATTTTTCTAATGCAAAGCATGCACTTCGCAGAAATTTGATGCGCCGCTTCTGCAACTGTCAATATTATATGAGGTACGATAATTCGTCCATGAAAATGGGCTGATGAGACATTGAAATCGCAGTGGCTTGAAAACGACAATCCATGATGTACTCTTTGTTTCCTTCATCAATATCACTGCTTCTTAAGGCTGAACAAAGAATAAAAACAAACAGTGAAACTTTTTAATCAAGTTCAAAAGAAACATTTCGTGGCGTAATGAAGCGCACCCTAACGATCAAAAAATTTCTCGGTAACATCAACAATTCCGCGGTGTTTCAACACACAGCCTATATTTTAGATAAGCTAATGAAAAATGCTTGACGGCAGCAATGAATTGTAATTACGTGTATTGTGCGGGAAGGGTACTCTGGATTTTAAACCGAAATGGTATCAGCAAATTTGCAAATGCTCACAGCTCAGCTATGTCAACATTGCTGATTATTTTTTTTCTCGAAAGCCTTAAATGATAAATTCTTTCAACGCACTTTCCTGTCAGTTTGTCAAATCATGCTGTCTGTTAACGTCAGTGCATAGATCCTAATGCGTCCACGTGGCGCAGATAATGTATATTGCTCTTAAGAAACAAATGGGCACTTACTCACTGAAACGTTAGCTTTGAATGAAAACCTCTGCTAAAGCTCACCCGTTAGAGTGGTTGTAATTATGCTACCGCGCGCTGAGATCAACTGGAAAAGGAAAACTAATTATGTGTTCAAGTTCACTTCACATTCGCAAGTATCCATCAATGCAGTTTCTTTGAATGCTTCGTATATAGCAGTACTGACATACTTCAATATTTAAATTGCTTATTTACTGATGGAATGTACGATACGCTGCAATTTGCTCTTCAGCATCATCTAGCTAGTCGCTCAGTGCCACATGTGAATTCTGAGTCTAAATGGCTTAAGTGTGCAGTGCAGTTGCACTGCACCCCTGGGTGTTCCCTTTGCAGTATCACTAGTGCAGTGTGGTGGGCGCCACCCTTCTCCGAACGGGCGCTTGCAATGCGATGCGGACCACGTTCATGGCAAATTCTATCGCGTTTCACTGCTTCAGTAGAGCAGTAGTACTGTATATGCTTTTTTTGGTGAAAAGCTAATCGCAGCCCGTGCGTGAACGCCTCAGCAGAGATGTTTTGGGCATTGTGCCCATTTTTCTTTGGCCCCAATCAGTTCCCCTCATGTCTCAACCTGTCCCATTTGGCCCCAGTCAGTTCCCCTCATGTCTCAGCATGCCCCATTTGCCCCTCATGTCTTAGCCCGTCCCATTTGCCCCAAGTCAGTTCCCCTCATGTTCTAGCCTGCCCGCAGTCAGTTCCCCTCATGTCCCAGCCTGCTCCCTTTGCCAGACACCCTGTTGCATTGTCAGCCTGTCCTGTATCCGTGAGCAAAAGTTTGTATTTTGTCAGACCTGACGATACGTTTGTCGTCATTTGTTGAGAGATCTATTTTGTTCACTTGTTCTGTGCTGAGATTGTGTTGGCTACTTCGAATGACATTCGTCGTCCCCAGCTGTGGTTTTTCACCTTTGAGTGACTTTCTTTGCGTGAGAAAAAAAAGTTTGTATGAGGCTCCCTTCGTTGTGGTCAATCACGCGTTCGTTGCTTCTGAATGAAGGTAAAAGTTTGGTTTCGCCCTGCGCGCATTGCTTGCCCATTTAGTTACACAAAGTCAGTTCACAGGTGTTTGATGTTACTTGAATGCTTCTTAGCAAGATTGCATAGTTAGAGATAGGTTGTATATTTAACGTGCTAATGCTAAGCAAATAGACTGTGTTTAATTCTTTAGCCTATGTTGATTTTTCCTAGCTAAGCATTAGACTGTTAAATCAGTAATCCTTTCGATTTAAGCTTAATTGGCGGTGTTTTCACTGATTGAAAAATTAAGATTAGAACGCGCAGCCAAAGTCATCGCTTAAGCTCTGAAGAACGTCAAGGTCAATCAAACAGTGATAGCGAAGAACTGATGTGTATTGGCTGCCAATTAAATGATAGTGAAGAACCTATGTGTTCTGAGGGAACGCCAGAACTTGGTGATGTTTTGTGGGAAATTGATGAATTGAAAGCTTTCGACAAACATAAACGTTTTCATGAGGACTCACTTATTTATATTGAAAAGCTTAAGAATGGTTCTTTAGCAGACATACCAAAACGGCCGAAAGTTAAATTCACCATCATTGCACAATGATGGAAATGGTGTTTCTAAAAAGAATACAAAAAGTTTGACGCTTGCGCTTAAAAAACTAAGAAAATTACTGGTCTGAAAGGAAGTTAGGTGAATCTTTTCTTCAAAAAGCACCTTTGTCAATATGGTTCATCTTTAGCTCAACAAGAACAGACAATTTTCAGACGGCAACATGGGATGAAGCTGAGGAAAAGCTAAAACATGCATATAATTTAATAGAGTTAAATGAAGCAAACGTTCTTGAAAAACGATCATTGTTGGTTTATGGTACGAGAAAGCATATGAAATCTATCTTGAGATTCACCCAAAAACTTTTAAATGAGGTGAATAAATTAAAAAATCTATTNGTAAGAGTGAAAGTTNTTCCAAGAAGTTCAGACAAGTTGCAAGGGTATTGGAGCTTTTTGTTAAATTTAGAAAACTTGCATTACCTTTTGGCTGCATCTATGCTAATATTAAACACATTGAAAGTATGTTCAATTATCCTAAAATTGCTGCACACTGGAAATAAGAACATGGTTTGTGTGTCAACAACACCTCTTTGTGCTAGTCATGTGTTCTACATGTTTTAACGGCCAAGGCTATTGGCAGGATTTCGAGATTTTTCACGTCTTTTCTTGTGCTAAGCAGACTTATAAATCGCTCCGTGCGCTCTTACTGGAGCGAATGACCTTTAACCCCAGGTGCTTAGCTTTGTAAGACTTTGTAACTTGTTGGTTAGGTATGATTGGTCTCTTTTAGAATTTTTATGTGCTATGTAGACTTTTCAATCGCTCTGTGCGCTCTTACAGGATCGAATAACCTTTAACCCTAGACGCTTAGCTTTGTCCAAAGATGGTTGTTCATGTCATGGTGGTTTGTGAAAAAAGCAAACTTTCAAGGTGTGTTGCTCTTTTTGTGACAAAGCACTATCGTCAAACTATGTTTATAGTCCCGGAGACTATAAGGATAATCTGATGTAATCATTGGCAGTTTTTGAAAAAATAGTTTTTTAATATTCAACACACATTTTCTGTCCATCACTCTGGAAAATCAATGATTTATCTGATATTGCAACGGCAAAAGCTTCTGTATTTGCAGTCACGTTTTTTTTTTATCTGAATGTCAATCACAGAGTTTTTGAGTTTTTCTCATTGTTTTGAGACATCGACAAAGAAAATTAGGAACAACTCTTTGAAATCAGAGGGTTAAATGTTTGGGGAAGAAACCAGTTCTTCCAATCTGTAAAATTTTGTTCGAAAAGCGGCGGCATCACCGTAAACCCTTGAAAATTTTTGTTGTGTAAAATTGTTTCCATCGTAATCAATCTCGGGGTATCTCCTTGAGTTGAGCATCACAAACATATTGGTGAGATTACAGTGGTCAAAAAGTGACGGGTTGTGTTCTTGGTTTCCTGATTTATTTGTTTGAAACGCTACAATTATCCAGCGAGGTTTTTCCGAAGTTGATTTTGCCGAGAGTTGCCAGGTGAATGTTCTCACTTGGGGGGTTGGAATAGAGTCACATTGAATCCTTCGATGCCCGACTGGGAGACTTGCCTTTGACTTAATTTTTTTATACAACGGAAGTTTTTGTTCAAGCGCCGGAAGCACATAGGCGACATACCAAGACAATTTTGTTAAAACAACTTTCCGAGCATCAGCTGCGTTGTTTCTGAAAATTGCGTCGTTATCACCCTTCCTGACGAGAGTCAATTTATGCTTGAAGCCGTAGACAACTTTATCATAATCATCACAGAATCCAAACATGCGTTTCAGCGGAACTCTGAATCAAAATGTGCCTTTCGGGTCAGGTTTTTGAATAATATACTGTTGCCGGGCTGCAAAACCAATGTTATTTTGAAGATGGGCTGTTGTGCCATCGTCTTTATACCACAAGTGGTTGAGTCCGAGCGATTTTTGAAAATTATCTCCTGGGTATTTCAAAGGTCCGAGCATGGTTGTGGCCTGTCCGGGGTGAAAAACACTTTCTATTTCTTGNCCACTCAATTGATATTTTATGTTGCTGAAAAGGTGCATAAGCCCGTTATTGGTGAGTGAAATTACGTCNGCGTTTGCGTATTCAGTGTCATCAGCCGCTTTTACCAACTTCCCATCGAAAACCAGATAACTTTCACCCAGCTGTGTGAACAAGTCCTGCGTTTCAAGATTAATTCGAATCTCACCGGGATTGTTCACATTTGTTCCGGTGATCGGTTCATAACTGTGATATTCATACTCTTTAACTGTTTCATCGATTTGAGTTTTTTCAGTAATGTTAAGAATGTCCATTGTTTATTATATGCATAAAATTTTATTGTTTATTCAACCGTCTGACAAGGTCTTGAATCTTGATCGCGCGCTGCCCGACCCAGCTATCAAGTTGTTCAAATTCGGTGTTGTCACCTGCGGCAATGCCTTCTGTGATGTTGCTCTGTGTTTAAAAGTTTTGAAAGAAATTGAGGTTAATAACCTCTTGGAAGCCCAAAAATATTTGAGACTTGATGGTGAAAACCAAATGGTTTCAAATCTTCTAATGAACGATCACAAACTTGTCGGTCTGGCCGACGCAGTCAGGCCTACTGAACAAAAGAACGGTGTGAACAAAAGAACACTGGATGCTGCAGTTAATTCACTGAGATCCGAAAACCAGCAGCTGATACTTGCAACGAATGAGAATATTTCTCATAGAGTTATGTATCTTGATGGAACTTCAATGCCAGAAAATCATCAAAATTACAATGGCAAAAGAATCACGAACCTTGGAGAGCCAGTTGAAGACACCGACGCAACGACAAAAGGTTTCATAGACAATCAACTTAGGAAGAGAACATGTCACGTAACTCCAGAAGGTGGTCAAGGGCATCTAAAATGAATAATCACCGAACATCTGGACTTGCGAATCCAACTCAGAACAACGACGCTGTTCATAAGCACTATACCAATTCTCACGATGAATATCTTCAGGGTCTGATAACCAACCTAAAAAGCCAGGTTGACGCTCTACAAGCTCGTGTCGTCCGACTTGAACGATTGTCGCTCAGGGAATCAACTGAACCAGCTGAGGCAACCGAGGCAGCTGAAACAGTTGCTCGTGAATGAGGAAAAAAATTCAGTGTTATATTAAATGTTCTGTTCAATGCCAGATAACATTGGAGATAAAAAGTATTGCATTCCTTGGAAGCAAAAAGTTTTGACTTATGATTTTCAAAATTACTCTTCGTTTGGAAAAGAAAAAACATTGAACGAAATCGAAAGTGCTTTTAGTGTTTGGCAAAATGTTTGCAATTTGAAATTTGAAAGAGTTTTTGATGGGAGTCAAGTTATGAATA
>JGI24158J21664_10004052_pt1 | contig 18693 bp, 15 predicted proteins | sample Ectturendosymbi3_FD_21664 | JGI IMG/M metagenome (IMG submission 21664)
GCAGTTCGAATTAATGTAAAAATCTGCGCATTGTTGCTTGCGGAACTTTCGCATTGATTTTGCAATCTCACTTGTACTGTCGACACAAACGGCGAGAGCCGCCTACTTGCCGTCTGTTGTGCTAAGCGTAAAAATGTATTGTCATGAAAGCTTACGTCTCTTCTGTTAATTAAAAGCTCTAGAAGGTTATCTGTAGGCTTCAGAGGAATCAGACGATTGGGCTCTGCTTCCATCTTTTTGCGATGATTCAAACTTGCGCATATTTGCATTCAAGTAACTTCACTCCACAGGTGAAATAAGCAAGGAATCAATCACAAATTTTAATAGGAAATCGATTTCACGTAAAACTACGCATCATCAGTCCTTACATCTGCGAGCAGTGCTTATTCAAATAGAATTCTCTTCCATTAAACATGCACTGTCATGGAAAAAATGCACAAAAATGGATTGTTGTGCGAACAAATGTATTGTCATGGAAGCTCCGTTGATACAAAAATGTGCGTTTTTTGTTAAACAATCTTCCTTTCGAATGCGGTGCGCCGGAACTCCACCGTCCTGTTTGGAGTAGTGAACAAGACATGCACGTTCAGCTGAGGTGTGTGAGTTGGCTATTGAAACAGCTAAACTGACCGAATGGTCCGTTCAAACTATTAGAAACACAAAGCGACCAAATTATTAAGCTCGTTTGGTGCACTTGACTACAATTCCACCGAAATACGCGCTATTTCAACTCTGCGTCGCCAATAACTTGCAACGCAAGACCAATTACACCAATGGCTCATTGATCTGTAAACAGCGTTGAAACGCAGAGTAAGAACACAGTCTTGTGGTTGTTTTTAGTGATGATAAGCACCGTGCAACTTAATCCTCACTGGCTGTAGCATCAGCGATGAAGAGCAAAACTTCACATCCACGATCGCTGTCTATGGTAACTGATCGGCAAATGCAACCCTCATCCCCAACATTCAGTTTCAACTTCAAAGACCTCTTCTGAAGTGCTTGATCGCCGTGTCACAGCAGTAAGCCTGAAGCAAAAGACGAAGTAGTCGTTCGTTTGTTAAAAATTCAGAGCGCTTTCAGGTGACGTGAGTCAGTATAAAGGCGCACCATAAACCTGTGGTAGCTGAGGGAGCGGAAACGCGCCCTTGGATATGAAAACAGGAAATACTTTTCCCGTCCCGCACCAATTTTAATGATGTCTGATGCAGCAGTTCAGTGCTCGATTATTATCACCTACTCCGTCCGCTGTTCGATACGGGGGCGTTTGAGGTGTGCCCTGAGATTCCGGTCAATGAGTGATAATGATAACGTCTATCCGGTGAATAAACCTTGCGCGTGTCGCTCGAAGTTTCGTGCTCACTTACCACAACAAAATAAGAGACGTCCTGAATGCATCGAACAATTTAACAACAGGGCTTTATTTTGGTCGTCGATTGTAAGATGGTCTGAAAGATTAGATGTGTACTGTCTGCTGCCAGTTGTTAAGTGAAATTGGAGCAGAATTCGCGAGTTTTGAACCGCGTATTTGCTGATTTTTTGTCTCCATTGCCCTTGTCAAGTGCACGGTGCGTTGGTGCTGCAGCCTGATTGTCGAGTGGCATGCAGCTTCTGAAAGAAAGATTTACAGTTAAGAGTACGGGATTCATTCGCGGGAGCGGCAAAAATTAGTCGCTGCAAATCAGTGGTTTTCAACCTGGGTCGCACCCCGAGAGGGGACTTAAACCATTTTTGGAGAGGTCGCGAGTAGGTATTTTATGTGCACAGTTGTATTACATTTGCTTTATTTGAGATTTAGACGGGGTCGTTGGCTTACAGTAGGTCGCGGTACAAAAGAGGTTGAAAAAACACTGCTGCAAACTGAGAGCTGGTGCATGGGTAGGCGGCAACCCTCCAACAACGAGACATCAAAGAGCAGCTTGTTCAAAACGGCCTTCGTAATAGTGTGGGACTCACAAATATTCGAAATTGTAGTGAACCGTTCGAATACTGTTTCACTTCGGTAATTCTGTGCGTTCCAATGAACGTTCATCACTTTAAGGTTGGAGATAAACTCGAAATAAAAAAAAAATATTCGCCCACTTCAAGATAGATGCACTTCCGGGCAAGTTTTTTTCGGTCATAGACAAATTTCTTTTTAAATGACCGCAAAAGTCAAGTAAATTCGGTCACAATGTCCGAAAATTTGGACTAGAGAGTACTGTTACGGCGAGTTTTAATACTACCATGTGACAAGTGACAGAAATGTTTCAGCGAAAAAAAAACAGCTTCCGGGACCGGTCAAAAAAGCGAAAGCGTATGGCGATGTGGTTCTTGTTATTTTGACGTATAGGTGAACGGCAGCAGACTTTTGGATGTTCCATTATGGTCCTTTCAGTGCTTTTGAAAGATCGTTGCCATTACGAATGTGTCGGAATTCTGAGTTTCGCCCAGCTGTGTGATAAAACAACCGTGGCTGTGATGACGTAGAAAAGCTTGCGTGCGTGTAATCAATTGCTTTCCTGTCCCAGATACTCCTGCGTCGCAAGGCTTAGAGTCAAATGTCGCCACCCCATCGCACTACGCTTGCAGAGAATGCGCTAAGGAATTTAATTCCGCTGCAAACCTACTGCAACACATCCAATGCACACATGGAGCCAACTCGACCAATTCCAGAGATGCGAGGTGCGTTGCATGTTGAAATTCTTTGTTCAGGGCACTTACGTCTTGAAACCGAACACAGCAGTTCACTGAAAGATATTCAGTGGCAGTAATTAGGGATCAAGCTGAATTGTTTTTCTCAACATTATTTTTCTGAAACGTATTCAATAGAAGTTTTTGTGAAATAAATGCCATGATTTTACATGGTATGGGGCCCCTTCGTTCTCTCGCATTGACGTTATAACGACTAAGACGCGCAATGTAGTTGTGCAGGCTGCAAATCCTTTTTAAGTGAGTGTGATTTACGCTCTAAGATCCTGTTACATAGCTTTGTCTTTTGTTGTCTTCAGGTTGACATTGATAATTCCTATCGCTTCTTGCTTGCAGAACACGGCTCCCGCCACCTTTGGAAAAGTGTCATACGGTATCCAGCCAATCGCCTAAGAATTCAAATGACAATCAGTCAAGTCGGGGTACGTCACCGTCCATAACATCTCCGAAAATCAACCTACTCAACCAATTGATCCAAGTGGCTGCTACCAGGCTGCCCCACGATTCACCTACTGATGCTGGTAGTGCCGACGATGCCAGCCGCTTCCACCAGAGGGCTGCCGCGTACGCTTTGGCGTCCGTTGCTGCCGGCCAGCGCCCAGCATTTGGCAGTGATTTTCAAGTGGCTCCGTCCTCCCAGTCAAACCGTAGCGCTGGTGGCGGCCATTCCAGCACAAGTTTTCCGTTGACGTCGTACGAGCTCCTGCAGCCCGTCAATCAGGGAAACTACTCGGCTCGCTTGCGCCAACTGGCGTCGCAAACAAAAAGTCCGGTTTCGTCACCAACATCTCTTCCACCGCGCTCCTCTCCCACCGCTTCTCACATGGATGTCAACTCTGGTCATCCAAACGCAAACGGACAGTCACTTTCACCCCGCGCAGATGAGCCACGTGTTTCGAGCAAATCGCAAGAAACCTGCGCCGAACCGCTGAAACGAAACGCATTGTTATCCGTCTCGCCAGGCGTAACGAAAAGTGGCAACGATTCGCCTTCACTTCGGGCCACGGAAGCTCAAAATCGTTTCTCTACATCGCTTATTTCGCGCCAGGTGAGGCGGCGGAAGACGTGCGAGTTTTGCGGCAAGGTCTTCAAGTACTCCAGCAATCTGTCCGTGCACCGTCGTTCACATACCGGGGAACGACCGTACAGATGCCATCTCTGCTTTCACCGATGTTCGCAGTCGAGCAAGTTGAAGAGGCACATGAGAGTACATCGACGCCAGTTGGCTGGTTCGGTGTCGTCGGCAAACGACTCTTATCGTCAAGGTACAGACAGCGCAAGCAAGTGCTGCTAAGGCTGCATGCAAATCTTTGTGCTTTATCGCCGCTTTTAAATGAAAGTCTTATCGGATGCATTACTCTTTTTGGTAGCATATGATGTAGCCCTTATGTGATGTGTGTGATGTGTTTTGAACAGATGTTGGTAATTCGTTGGTTGTCTTCATATAGTGAATTTACATTAATGAACTTAACGCCACATAAATCATTTTCGGTTTTGAAAAACTTTCAAGCTTAAACCTGCTTCAAACTATCGAGCTACCTTCGCATTCTATCACGATGAGCTTGACCGCTGTTTCAGTTTGGGTTCCTGAAACGCGAAACGAATGCGGTTCGAGACGTGTCTCCAGCGGCGAAAAGTCTCCGCACGAGGGTACATTATTCGAGGACGAAAGAAACTCAAGTCCCTGCTCAGATTCCAAGTCGGACGACCTGTAAGTGGCAGACGTGTACACGGTGGATCACGCATTTGCCCATTCGTCAAAAACCGCAAGCGAAGCTTGTGTCTTGCCCGTGGCTGCATGTGGCGGACGCATTTGGCGTATATGTCTTTTGCCCCAGCGTACATTGAGCAGTGTGCGGGGCGTTGCGCTTTGTTTCGTGTCGTTTCGGTTCACTTGCAGCTTGCGCGACATTGCGCGGTTGTTACCTTCTCCAGCGCCCTTTTGAACGTTTACGTTAAGATGCAACGTGTGCCTTCGCCGGTCGTTAAAATATCTTTCAACAACGCAGATCGAATCAAAACTTGTACCAGACAGCCGATGACCTGTTGGAGCCCAAACGATCCTTATCAGAAGGCGACGCGAACATTCGAGAAGTAAGGCGTCCATCGCTCGAGGTCCAGGCTGCTTCTGCTTCCGAGAGCCCTGGTCATAGTGAGGACGACTCGGTTTTCAGTACCCAAGTGGAGCCCAGTGTCAACGTCAGTGCCCGTCCCAAGACTTTCCACTATGCTGACCATTCATCAAGTCGACGAAGCAGTGGCAAATCGTCATCGCCGTGTATTTCCTTGTCGTCTGGAGAAGACACGCGACAGGGAAAACGGCCAATCGGTGACTTAATGTCATTCGGTGCTGTGCCGAAACGGATCAAATCCGAACCAAGCACTTTTCCACTGCGCCCCTTCGAACCGTCGCAGACACTGCCCAGCAAATCAACGCCGCAATCTCCCTGTGATTCAACCAATCATGCCGATGATCGTGTCGGCATAGAAACCGCTAGCAGCACGCGCTCCCCCAACAACGACGAATCATCGGAGACCCGCGCTGTAAATCGCAGTCTGTCATCTCCTGCCGAAAAGCCGCCGTTACCAGGTGCCATTACGTTTATGAACGAGTTGCATTGGTAGCTCTAAACAGTTGCGCGAACCATATGGTCGGCCATTGTAATCTTGCTGTCAGTACATGTGCACTGCGCAGGGTTCCCACGCGGTATTGAAAGGTTTGAAAAAGTATTAAATTATGAAATCGGTTTTCAAGACCTTGAAAAAATATTGGATTTTCCCAAAATGTACATGCAGTGTTGAAAAAGTATGGAAATTCCAAATTCAACCATGTGTTTATTCAAATTCTGTTCTTTACCGCTGATGACAGCTTGACAGTTGTTTTTTTCCCGGTGTTCCATGAATAAAACTTTGGAAAATGAAAATAAGTGATGGTATTGAAGTTTTTTCATTTAGTATTGAAAAGGCATTGAAAAAGTATGGAAAAAGATTTTTGAAAACGCTTGGGAAACCCGACCGCGGCTTTTGTGTGATCAAAGGAAGAATTGACTCATTACAGACTGTCCAGGTGCCGGTGAAATCGCAAGCCGACGTGGCTCCCTTCCTTCGCTTGCAAACAACCACCTGCCCAAATCTATCTGGGGAAGCACGTTGCCAGCAGGCAACCGTCCAACACGACTGTCATCCACAGCCAGCAGCGGCGACACACCGCCCAGCGCAGGTAACAAATTGACACTGGTCGTGTTGCATACCAGTCTATTCCGCTGTGAGCGCGAATAAATAAGCCCAGGACTAGGAAGATATGCACCACTTCTTTGTTCCAACTTTCAGCCGAAGCGCTGCCTACTTCTCTGACTAATAAGGCAAATGGGATTAACCAAGGCCATGCTAAGTTTAAAACTACCCTAGCCACTGTAGGCAAAAAGCGTTACTCCTGTCTCGCTTATGTTGGGAAGGTTTGTTCATACATTCTAGCTATGATTCACTGGTAAATTCGACTCCAGTGAAATAGTGCAACGCGGTTAGCCCAGACCGTGAGAGTTATGCAGTCTCACAAGAATTACAAACTGTCACCTGCTTCATAGTAAGCGCCACATCCTTAAACACAATTTTCCGTGCTGTTGGCACTGCAAAGTGGTTTAATCTCCTACACAGTATGAAAACCGCCAGAGTCCTTGAATTTTCTGGTCAGTTGTGTCGATTCTCCTGAAAATTTCACTGGGTGCATATAATCGAGTTAGACTAGCAGCGACTGACAAACATCGGCACTTTCGCGAGCAGATGTGTTTTGGGTTTCTCGACGCTTTCCACTGAAACTTTGTTTACCGTGGTCGCAGTGCTCGTTCATCACCGCTCACTTCCAACTCAACTCGCACAAAAACTATATGCTGAGCGTTTTGTTGTTGCAAAAGTACCTCGTGGATTGCAGAAAAGGTCGTTCTGTTACAAGCGTTTTTCGTTTTCTTGCGCGACTCGATACGAGTTATGCATAAGCCGGCCATCGAACTGTGAAAACTCAGATACATTGCCATGGCCGAGTCCAGCCAACCACTTAGATCGCATGATATGAGAACGGGCTGTGTGTAGTGGTTATTCGCGATGTGGCAAGCAAAGATACGTAGCCGGAGTGGTTCCTGTCAGCTTTCGAAAAATGTGACTTAAATCTACGGCGTCTCGTTTGTCTGGTATTGATAGCTGCGAAGTTCATAGTGAAATGTCGCCAATTTTAACAGCCTGTAGCCGTCGTACTTCGGCATTTCAGCTTGCCACACTCCCTATTGTGTACGCCGCTGTTGAGATCCTTAAACTGCTACAACGATTTGCTTTCGGTATTTCCACTGCTCTAAGTCCTAACTGCCCCCGCGGGGTGGAGGAAATGTGAGACTTTTACATTCCTGTTAACCCGCACAATGTTTAAGGTTAAAAGCAGACCAAGTTAGTCAACGTCAGCTCCTTTCTTGTGGTCCGCTATTGATCTTACGAGTTTTGTTATGGGAAAGCTTCCACACATCGCGGTTATTAGCGTTGCAACGAAAATGCTTTTTGTCTTGTCCACATATTAAGAATTAGAATTATGTTTCTTGACATAAATTTGCTTGGTCTCGCAAGCATTTTTCATGCTGTGCCATGCAAGATGAGTGAAAATATGTTAGTCCGGTCGGTCGGTGTCTTGTGCCTGACGTTGCAGTCAAGCAAAAAAAAACTGGTATGAAAAGGGCGTTAAAACGTCTGAAAACGGTCAAGGAAGCTGTTTGACAAAAAGGGTAAAAAACATTCTAAAACACAGAAAACAACTGCCAGTTTGTTGGCTTGGCAAAGCGTTTGTTGTCATGCTGGTAATTTGCAACCTGGAAATTTAAAGTTGGGCTGGAGTAGATGGATACAAGACCGTGTACATGCTTCCAGCGTTCAAGCTGAGCTTGAAGACTGTTTAAAAGAGACCAGGCCGGTAACCAGCTTAGGACACCAGGGGGAGGCGAAGTGTTTTCTGAGAGGGGCCCAAATTTTTACACTATGTCCAATAGATTTGAAGTATGTCCTAAATATTTCTCCTGGGAGGACGAAAAAATTTCTAAGGGGGAGAAGCGCCCCCCCTGGTTACAGGCCTGAAAGAGACTAGTCGTCCATTACGTTCCACAACACTAAGGATCAAACAACTGAAAGCACCTTGTTTTCACGTAACAACATGTTATCTGTCAGGTTTTGCGGATCCACCAGTGCCACCGCTTCTTTCGCCGACATTTCAAAGTCCCGCCGCTCTCGCCGCCGCCGCTGCTGCTGCGGCCCAGCAAGCCCAAGCGAGACGTTCGTCGACCGGGACGGTCCCGGAATTGAGCGACATGGTCAGTTTCGCGTCGCATTTCGGAGAATTTCAAAACGCCCTGGTTCTGGAGCGCGTGCGAATGGCCATGAATGGAGACGCTCGCCTGGCCGATCCGAAGCGGTCACTGGTCCCGTCGTCCAACCAGGTGCCGTACAGGATGCTGCAACCGGTTCCAAGTTCCGCTTCTGGAATCGGCGCTCAGGCCACGCCCGTGTCGCCATGGGTGTCCCGCCAGTTCGACCGGTCGTCAGGGAACCGAAGTGGCAATGGGCGAGAGGTTCGGCCTCGTGGAAGAGGGTCGGTTAGAAACGACACTTGCCAGTATTGCGGAAAGGTGAGGAAGCAACTTGGTGTTAACATTCGAGCTCAGGCAACCTGTTGCAAAAGTGAATGACATGCATGCTCCATTGCGAGCTGAAATGAGTAAAATAACGTAGTAAGCTTTTTTTCTAAATTGTTTTGTCCCATTCAACCGCTTCTTAACGACAGCTTGGTTCTGCTGATTTTCGTGTGAAGACCTTGTTACGATTGTGGCCCATACAAACATAACAGCCTTGTGTGCAAACGACCAACACTCTTTGCTTAACTAGATATTCAAAAACACTTCCAACCTCACCGTCCATCGACGCATGCACACCGGTGAGCGACCGTACAAGTGCCGGCTTTGCGACTACGCCTGCGCCCAGTCGAGCAAGCTGACCCGACACATGCGAACGCACGGACTGAACGGGCGCGACGTGTACAGATGCGAGATCTGCGGCATGCCGTTCTCAGTATACAGGTTTGTTGACGCGGCTAAGTTTACGCTGCTCATGGCAAATGTTATGGAAAACACTACTGTATTATTAGCGTTGCATTAAGATTTAAACAAGTCGTGCGAATTGGGATAATGTAGCGATTTTGAGGATTTAATCAAATAACGTTTACGCCGCCCCAGGTCTATATGTTAGCCACTTTTTATTTCCCATTTTCGCGATTGTTCAGATCAACTTTTGTCTGCGGGGCCATCACTTTTTTATTGTACGAACATAATAACACGCTCAGCTTGAAGTACTTTGCCAAGGAAATACTGAACGGCGCTTATTTGAAAATACACCTTATCCCAATTTCAACGCAGTCATATTTTGAAATTTTGTCTTGTTTATTTCGCAATCACAATTGGGCCATCGAATAATAAAGTTTTGTTTTCCTTTTATACGTCATTTGAAAACCGCTTTAAAGATTCGATCATGGTGCTGATATGTGTGATCGCCGTGACGTTGTGACCATCTGATCTAGATGTCAGGTGTGATGAAATACGCGCTGTGAACGACTTTTCAAACTTTCACAAACATTTGGGTCGTTATTGCTCGCATGTTTGATTACTTGTGTCCACACAAGGTTGACACCATCTGCGCAACAACAGGCTGCACGTATTCTAGTCAGCTTCACGCTCAAAGTGGGCAATGAGTTGCAGGACGTGACAGCTGTTGTGGTTTTGTTCAGTTTGTAGTTGATTGTGCGTTTACTCCTGGTTAACGAAACGCAATCCTGACTTTGATGTGTGGAATTCCGGCAGTCCATGAACGCCTTGAATGAAATTAGCGCACATCAAGGCGCGCTTGCATTGGGTCGGGCCTGGTTTGGACTTTTGTGACCCATATTCTTTTGCACAAGTGAAAGCTCGCAAAACTCAATGAAAAGTGTGACCGCTTGGTTGGGAGAGGGTGTGAATTTTTGTTAAAGTCCCATGACGTTTTTGTGCGACACTGACGCAGTGTTGATATTGAGCCAGGGACACACCGAGGTTATATGGCGCCCGGGGCAAGACAAGTTTGGAACCCTACCATGTTCGAACCTTAGGTCTTTCAGGAGTATTGAAGGGAATGCTTGCGACCTTGCTGGGACTTTTCGGCGCCCCTCTCCAGTGATTCAGCGTCTGGGAGATTATTCCCCCCTTGTCCCCTCGGTACGCTCCTGTATTGAGTAGGGGGTTGCGTCTCATTCTGTCGCATTAAGAAACTTTAATGTTGCCTTGTGTTGTTCAGCCCACTTCCTGCCACTTTGCTTTACAATGGTTTACGCTGGTTTTGCAACTTTCTGTCGTACGCAGTCTGTATAATCTAGGCAAAATTTTTCGGCAAACGGCCTAAATAGGAGTTGTGAGTTGTTGATTTAACCGGCCTGCTAAAATACAGTTTTATATAACAACTCTTGCGATCACCACGGTGCAATCCGCCCAATGTGGTTCGTCACTGTCATGTTCACACTTGACTGCATCCGGTGAAATGCATTTTTAACTTGTACGTGGCTTCTGGCATGCAGTCACGAACTTCTTAATTTTAATGTTCATTTCTCATATTGAAACAGGCTGCAACTCAAACCAGTGCTAAGGTCAATGACTGGGGATATTTTGTCAAGAGTTGCGCTAAAATAATACCATCCGTGGATTTCACTTGAACTGCTTTTTGCCATTGTCGTTAGTTAAAGAATGTTAGAGATAACACTTTGATTAAAAGTAGCTGGTTTCATGCAATTTTCTCACCCCAGTTACGGACACACCTGTTTAAAATACAAGGAAATTGCCTTATTTTTAGCCAGACACATTAGTTTCAGCGCCAAGACCTACAAAATTCGGTTTTCATCTACAAGTCACACGTCTCCTCAATAACTCAATTAAATCCTAACGCCTTGAAACGGATGCCATACGTAAGAGCAGCACTTTGCCACAATTCAGGCCCCAGAGACGTAGGTCGGGAAATTTCTCACGGTATATCGGCGAGATGTCAAAAATGGTGGAAAGGCGAGAGTGGAACAAGTCTCAGGCAAGGTCGGTAACAATACATGTGATGTTAAATTATTTTCCAGCACTTTGGAAAAGCACGTGAAGAAAGTGCACGGCGACGCTGCGCGGGCGAACAAGTTCGATCAGCAGCTGCACGTGCCCCAACACTCCTTCGGATCGGGGAATCCCCAGCAGAGCCTGTTGCCTTCCGCGCACCACCTTGCGGCGGTGCGCGCCCTGATGAAAGACCCCGACGCGGTTCAGAGGCATCTTGGATCCAACCGCGGAGCGGCAACGCCTGGTGCCGCTTTAACGTGTTTGACATCGCCTTACGCTGCGGCGAGTTTATTCAGCGTCAACACCAACAACAACAACAGCGCTGCGAAGAAAGATGAGCAGCAGGCTTCTTCATCGTCCGTAACCAGCAGCGCCTCAGAAGCTGCAGTGGCCCTCGCCAGGCCCAAAAACTCCAGTCACGCTTAAACGCCCTAATAAACTGCCTTCGACTAGCGGTAAAACCGAGTGAGGAAAGAGTACAGCGTAATTTCCTATGCATTTCGCTAAGTCTTGCTATTGCCATCATTACCGCCTAATACTAACGCGCTCAAAAAGGCAGCACGTTTTTATGGTTGCCACAGGGTTGGTTACTCCTGATTTTTTGCCGAACAAGGTGCATTTGCGCAAAGTCAACATTTACCCAAACGTGAAGGTGACACTGTCTTATACGCCTTTGGAGAAAAATTCACTTTTCGTCGTAATTGTACAAGTACGATATGGTTCGTCTTTTTAGCATCTGGTTTTAATCACTGACGTGCTCAAAGCTCAGATTGTGATCATTGTCTTCGATCGCTGTTGTGTTTTCCTTTATCACTTTTACTCCGTCAGCGCTTTGCCCCGCGTGTCAACGTCGCGAACTGAGCAACTTCATCATTCCCATCCACCAAGTTTGGCCATGACAGCACAGAGGCAGAGCATATGTGTGTGGGCGCATGCCTTGTGCCTTTGTAAGATCTTGAAAAAAGGCACGTGAGTCTTCCGAACGTCTTATATTACCGCAAAGTTTTAGCATACGTTAGTAAACACTTGACGTTTTTCTAAATTTTATCTGCTCCATCACCGTTCTACCATGCGTTTTGCTAAGAGTGTGGGCTGAATCCGTGTGGGGAGTGCTATGCACCGCTGAGTTCGGTGCGAAAGACAATGACTACTGAATTCAAAAACCAGATTATCTTTCAAAAAGTCAATGGTTCGACCTTACGCGGTGAGCTTTTTGAAATAATATTGTAAGTCACCAGTTTTATACGACCTAGTGTTGCTGCAAATCTCCTTAAGGGTGCTTGACTCACCAACGTCCATGATGTGTAAGTAAAACCAAATCACGATTGATTCATAAGAGGAAGAACCGCGCTTGTCTTTGTCGCTTGCTACCAAAATGATAATAGAGGATTAATTAATGAATATTTATTCGTTCATCAGTGACTATTGACTGCGCTTCAATGTTATAGTTTTCCTGTAAAGCATTTTTTCTCTTCTTGTCTGCCGGTGCAGTAGAAATCAGCGCACCCACTGACAGATCTAAGGTTAGCTGTTTTCTGTGCGGTTATGGTCCATCTATCTATAGCGTTTATTAGTCTGGTGTTGCCAGACTGCCTGTGTCCGTGCGACGCATTCGTATAGTACCCCACGTGATATTTTTGTTCTGATGCATTTCAGTGCTTTTCGTGTTTGGCTTGCTGTGCGAGAACGAGGGAGACACGATCAAATCGTATCTGCCGTTTCAACGCAAACTCATTTACTTCGAACGCCCGATCGCTGCAAAGGCGCCCTATCACAGCACAAGCTTTGCCAGCGTTACGCTTTTGCATCTACAAATGCAAATGAAAACAATATTTCGTTGCTGTGCGCACATTTGAGACAAAGGAGTCTTGAATTCATTTTGTTTTTTTAGCAGTGGTGATGTCCCAATGAGTTCATTAGTTCGCCTGTAATCAGTTACGTTGAGTTCATGAAAATGATCGAGTAATGTTAAAATTCATTAGCGGTGAAATTACTTGTGTTTTCGTTACAAAACAACAATTTGTGTCACAACTATAAAGTTCAACTAACTTCTTAGCGATTTTGGCATATTTTACGCAAGTTCTTTCTATGTCCAGCATAACCTCGTTTGTTTAAAATTTCACAGCATTGTCGACCTTTCGCGTTGGTGCACTGCACCTAAGTTCACTTTTGAGTTTGCCAGCATTTCGTGCGAAAGTCCCCAATTTGCACTTCGACAGTATCTTCAACCGCAACTGTCGAAAGAAAATCTCCCCGTGTTCCGTGTATCGTCCTTTGGCTGCACCCAGAAACGAGTTAGCTGAGTTTAGAACTCAACTCACAAGCGGCGTTTTTTTGATGTACATCTTAAGTGCTGTTCACTTCATTGCTCAAGTATGTGGTAAAGGAACGTCGGTTGTGGCAATTGTATTAATGCTTCGACAGTCGGCGTGTGAGGCCGACGTTGTTTGGCACCGCTGTAAAACTGCCAGTCCTCAGATTGCAGCCGTGGCCAGCTGATGTGTTAACGGCTTCACCCTTGAAGCGAATAACGGAAACTGTATTTCAGCAAACCTGCGGTTTATTTCCGGTTATCGGCGAATGCCGCTTGTACGGCTGATTGCACTGAAATCATGAGGGTTGCCTTGTATGATTTAAGTGTACGTACACGAGGTAAAAATGTAGTTTGCCTAATGAGGCGGTGGCAACACTGTAACACATCTGGCTGCCCACTTGCCTGCGTTTTTACTGAGAAAAAGTTGCTCTTATGAAAATTTCTTTTCTCACTGATTGACTTCTTGACAAGGTTTCTTCGACCGTTTCCGACTCTGAGTGCGCTTGCGGGTGTGTGTATGTGTGATAGCGGTACAGATTTCTCAGCTGACGTCGCGATTGCTGGACGCAGCGGTCAAATATCGTTCGTGTAGCTTGAGAGTAAACTCGTCCCATCTGCTTGCATGAATTTCTGCATGTTGTGCTGTTTCGCTGTAGATTCGAAAAAAAGTTCATGGAAAAACCTTTTTCTTTTGAGATCATTGACATTCACGACCGTTTCTTGTTGAAGAGTTCAATTTTTCGATAATAATCACAATTGGTGATGTTATGTGCTTTTGTTCAACTGTTCTATCGTATCCACTGCTGCTACCACCATTGCACCTTCAGCTGTTCGCAGAGCAGCGCACGACCCAAAAGCTGTTGGCGCCAGATTTGAAAATACCGCTATTGTGACAAATTCTTTTAGTAAAATAGAGTGTCAAGCACTTTTCTTGTCCTAAACATGACGCAACAGCTAGAATATCCCAACGCTTCTTTTGACACTGCTTGCTGTGAGCCCCTTTTTTAAATCAGGCTTGTGTAATCGTCAGAAATGTGTATTTTGTTTGCTGCCTCAATGTTTGAAGTCGCGTGAATTTAATCTCCTTTCTGTGCCGGCAAACATCAGCAAGGCAGCGCTGCAAGTTTTGAACGAAACGAATGCCGCTCGACAAAAATACTTTGAGAAACAAGGGCATACGAATAAAAGACGTCAAACGTCGACCTTGGTACACTTTGCGACGCAGCGAAACGCTGACGAGTAAAAACACGATTCGTTGCTGATCAGCAGAAGCCCCCGCTGCTGTTATTTTCACCTAAAACTGCCTTGCAGCCCTCGGCAAAAATCACTTGTGAGAGTCGTGAGCGTTTGGCTGCGGTCTACTTCCTGTATTTTGGAGCCCGGGCGCTTTGTCACGCTGAAGCAGCGTATAAACAGCTTTTCAACTGTTCGATTCACCAAGTTTTTGAATGACCGATTTGCCAACCTAACCTTGTAATCACTAAGTTGCTCGCCTTACATTCGCTTCACAACCTTATGCCAGCTTTGTTCCAGGCGCATGTCCTTTTGCCTTGGACAAGTGGCCAATATTCCGCGAGTCATGACCTTGGCTAGGATGTTTAACCACGTTAAACGACGAACGTAAATATAGGAAGAATGTTTACCGTTACCTATTTAATGTTGACCTTTCGCAGGGCGTAAAAACTGTGCTTCGTAGTCTGATTTTGCAACCACCTCGCCTGCTAATTTTCACTAGACACCTGTATTGTGAAGAACTGGATTCGCTGTCTTACATCCAGAAGCGTATTTCTTGAACCGACGTTGCAATGCAATGGGTGTGACCGCAAGTCGCAAAATGTGATGCCACTTTTTCGACAAACCACATTTCAACCGGGCGATTTGACATACGTCACGCTCTTGGTGTCCTAAATTTCACTAAGATGAGGCATCTCTCTCCCCTTCAGTGCCGTTTGCTTCTTGAAACTACTCTTGAGGAACGCTCGAAAGTAGGGGTTTGCTTTAAAAGTGTGTCGCGTCATGTNTGGTCGAGCGTGTTCTCCTGTCTCGGGACCCATTTTATTGTCNGGCGAAACAGTCAGCCGCTCTTGCACAGTTCATTCCATCGAATGCTTGTATCTTGAATCACGAAAGTTCCATTCAAGCGCTTTCCTATCTTCGTCAGGTGTAAAGGCCACGAGCCTGTTCCAGGTGTTTCGCGCAACCGCAGCAATTGTTGCCATAGCAGCAGCGCGATCAGTTAAAACGAAATGCAATTGTGCGTTTCGCGCGTGACGCTCGTACGACGTTTATCTGTTTCGTTTTGTTTGTGATCTGGTGTCACCGGTCAGTGCCACATGTCAGTGAATATATATATTTTCTTTTTTTTTTGTCAAAAGCGCGATGCGTACGGTGTCATTATATTTCGCGTACTTTGCTTGCAACGCGGCCATTGATCGCACAGTCGCATCAAGCGCGTCTTGCTGAAGGTCATCGTGACGTGAGACATCGGTTTCCCTTTATCATGCTTTATTTGCCATAACCGCTTTTTTGTCCGCTGTCTTCAGGTACAAGATGTTGAAGAATCGAGAAAGGTGCGGGCTTTGCATTTGTCTTCACTCGCTGCATTAATCAGCACTCAGACCATGTGGCCAAGCCACAGATTTTTTTTCTTGTTCGTGGGAAGTATATTTGTTACCGTTGAAATATACTGGTGATAAGATGCCTAGTCGTGATTTACTTTCTTGCGCTTGCCCTTAGATCAGCGTTGAAGTTATGGCCCGTAGCCACGGGGGGCATTCGGAGGCAGTGCCCCCCAAAATTGTGTTGTGACCAGAAAATTTTGTTTTAAATATATTGTAAACAGAAATATTGTCCCCCTAAAGATGTATTTTGTCACCACCAAACTTTTCAACTTAGCTACGGACGTAGTTGTGCCCCAAATACTTTGTCGTTTTTAACAGGCCTATACGCTAAGCACGTGCATAGTCCATTGACTGTTTTCGTTGCAAATTGTGAACTACTTGGTGAGTGTCTAAACAACCTCCAGGGAATTTCGAAGTTAAAATAATTTGCACCTTTTTTGAAGTTAAAATATCTTTAACCTTCTCCAGTTCGTTGGTAAATACGCTGCTGAATCCAGCTTCCTAACCGACTTATGCAAGCACGCATCACCTGCGCCGCAAGTGTCTGACTTGTGGGTGCGACGTCATTGGTCCTCGCGAACTGAGCTTGTGTTATTACGCAAAAATGATTAAATCGATGCAGTCTCAGCCGTTGCAATTCAGAACATAGCATTTAATAGTAAACACGCACACACAGGAATAGATAAAGTTTGCGCAACGACAACGATAAAAACTCCAGCAAAATTTGAAAGCATCACAGTCAAGGGCGTCCGCAGAAATTTTACAGGAGGGTCCAAACCACCAAGTCATGTTTGCATTGAACTTTTACGGAGCTGAAAAAATACGAAGCCACTGGAACGCAAGTGCTAAAACAGCTATGTCCAACCCGCGGGCCGCATGCGGCCCAATTTAGGTTCACGCTGTAGTAAAAGTATCCTACGTACTCACAACCTGCATTTTGGTAATTTTAAATTTGACATTTTTGATGCAGGTGGTCCGCAGAGCCACTTTATCTTGTCTGTTGCCATTACAGTTGCATTCGAACACCTACAGTGCATTAGGTTAAGCTAAATTTGGTTTGCTAAGATCAAAGTAAGTCGTTCAATGTGCGGCCCTTGTCAAGATAGCGACATACTTTTCGGCTCAGTAAGCCATTTGGGTTGGACATAGCTGTACTAAAGAATCAATTAAATATTTGTATTTTTTCTCGCGTAGTCGGAAGAAAAAAGTTCTCTGATAACAATCGAAATTCGAAGACAGTTATTTTTTGAGCGAGGAAAATGCAATGAAATGTGTTAAATTACTTTTGGTGACTTTATAAAAGATCATTGTAAATAATTTATCGCAAAACCGCTTGTCAGAACAAATGTCTAAAAAAATTTTGTGCGCTGATTATACGTAAAGATAGTCACTCTTGCGTTAAGTAGACAAATTTGCTTTCCTAGAAACTGCTACTGAAAGGACCGATGAGATATACAATAGGTGTTCTAGTCGTTTCTAATTTTCGATTAATGCTGCATGTATAGTTTCAGGCAATGCTGACTTCTGAAAACATAAAATCTAAAAGAAGTTTGTTCACTGAGAGAAGCTTTTAAGCTATTCTTTGTGGCATTCAGACAATGGCAGCAATCATGCATGCTGAGGGAGACTGACAAGCAGTGAAAGGAGTGCTAACTGCTAAATAAAGACATGGCGACTATGTAAATGCCTCCAGACCTGGAAGTTAAAGCTCAGCACTACAAAATGGTGCCGACAGTCTTCCATATCAACAAGGAAGCTAAACTTGAGCTGAAAGTCGACTTCAACGACGAAACCCTGCCCATTTGCTCCGAGCCCAAATAACTCGGAGTAGTGTAGCCTAATGGTGGACAGGACGCTCACGTATCGCCGACACCTCGAGTCACTTCGCAAAAAGCTGACATCACGCGTGACGCGTAGCACTCTTAACGCGACTAGCTGGGGAAACAACGCTATGAACAGCCGCTTTAGCCCCGGTCCATTCAATAGCAGAGTATTGCGCTCCTGCCTGGTGCCGTAGTGCTCACACCCGCGTTACTGACCTTGTCATCAGCGATGCCTTGCGAACTGTGGCCGGATGCATGCGTCCTACACAGTGTCGTAACTAGAGGTTTGAACCAGGGGGGAAAGCTTAACTGAAGGGGGCCCATCGGTCACCGAAAAAAAACAACCTAGGGCTTAGTTTTTACATTTAGCTTGCCAGGGGGGGCGACTCGCCTCCCTGCCGCTGTCAGTTACTCCACTGGTCCTACATCAGCGGACAATCTTCCTATCCTGGCGGGCATGAAACCCACTGAGCTTCGTCGCAAAGGAGCCACGCTTTCTCGTAGCACGCCTGCCATGGAGCCTGGACACCTGTTCCACTCAGGCCTCACCTGACCACCCGGGTGAGAATGCACAGCATCTTCAATTGAGACACTCATCTGTACCCGCCGCACAACAACTCACCAGTTCATCTAACGACAATAACAAAAGTGCTACGCTCTGAGCGGATCACCGATTGGTTGGAGAACACTACGAGACTCTGTAGTTTCATCCCCGACGTCGGCACCCACCCTCCTTGAACGGCCCTGCCAAGAATAGCGTGGGACCGGCTTAACCGCCTCCGCACTGGTGTCGAACGTTTCCGCTCCTACTTACACAAATGGGGTATGTCCCCATCTGCGGCTTGTGAGTGTGGCACAGACGTACAGACTGTTGAACATGTTGTCATCCACTGTCCAATTCATCGACCTCCCTATGGTGTGCATCAGTGCTGGGAGTCGCAAATATTTTTTTTGCTCCGCAAAGCGCAAATCCGCAACGAAAATTGAATTCGTTTGCTCCGCATCTGCAAGTGTAAAGCGTTTGCTCCGCAATAGTCCGCATCCGCAATTTCAAGTAAACACTTTTGGATGTTTAGCAGTCGATTAAAAGCGAGTTTACCCAT
>JGI24158J21664_10004053_pt1 | contig 18693 bp, 12 predicted proteins | sample Ectturendosymbi3_FD_21664 | JGI IMG/M metagenome (IMG submission 21664)
AGTTTGGCGTCCCGATGTTCGAACCTGAGGTCTTTCGGAAGCAAATGTGCGGTTGAAGAAAGTACTTGTGACATTGTTGTGACTTTTCGTCGCCCCCGCAGTCATTCGGCGCCCCCATAGTGATTCGACTCTCGGGAATTGCACCCCCTTTGCCCCCTGCCACACACCATATGGTATTTCACTTGGTTAAAAAATTGTATACGTACACCGTTCAGAAGACATTTGATGGAGCAGGTTGTTTATACTTTTTTGGGCAATAAAGAACACCAATTCGCTTTATTGCAATTCGATGTGATTTCATGTTTAGGAGCATAGTCACCACAAATATTCAGAAGACATTGCAGCCCACTAATACTGTGGTTGAACACACATATATCATCAGCAAATATGAGATGATTCAAAACCATATTTCCCACAGTGCATCCCACCCTGGCTGAGCCTAGCTGGTCTGAGAGTTCATTCACGTAAAAAGCAAATAAATAGGCTATGGGCTCAAAAGTCAGAACTCCCCTTGCCTTACCTCATTGGTTGCAGTACAGGGGAATGAATAGCTGGTTAAAGTGCGTCTGTTGACATTTAAATATGTTAAAGCCAATGATAAAAATATTCTAAAATCATGTGAGTGGAAACAAAGAGCAAAACAGGATTAGTTGAGAGAATTTAGAAAGCGACGTGGGAGCCTCAGCCTCAGTAATGCAGAACCATCAAGCTTTAATACAAATTATGGCTTTGTGTCCTCATAATTCAACCAGCTATTCATTGTTCAATGAGTACATTAATTTTGATTAGAAATCATATGGTCTTTTAGAGCAGGGGTCCGCAAATACTTCTTGACGCGACCCTAACATATAGTTCTAAATTCTTGCGACCCAAACATTTTGTGAGTATTTCGTTTTGTGAAAAATACTTTATAATTAAATATCATTTTTAAGACTACTATTGACAATAGTATTTTTTTGCACAAAATTGTACGAAACTTATCATAAATGATTGCATTTATTCCGTCTAATGAGAATGGCAAATTTATAAAATGTAAATTTAAATTATTTCGCGACCCGGAGCGGAAGGTCTCGCCACCCAAATTTGGGTCGCGACCAAGTATTTGCTAACCCCTGCTTTAGAGCACAATCCTCTTCTCTGGTAACCAAGGCACCTGCACACAGTGTACTTTATGTTATTCAAAGTATACCTTACTTTGAAGCTGAAACATTAAAATGTGAAAATTATTATTTTTAAACCACAGGCTTCTATGAAATCGTCCTCCCATCACCCTGTGTAAAAGTTTTAGATAGTCTATAACGATGTAGAGTGGCCAGTGGAAAATTTATTGTTTGCCGCTTGTCTCAACTTCAGTGTTTTTTCACATCATGAAACGCTTTAGTTAGGTTGCTCGCAGTAAATAAACTTCTGTTGGTCTTTCTTTTGCGCAATGAACTTTTGCAATAAACAAGAAATTACGAATTGAGGGACTAGTGGACAGTGATGGAGTCTCGAGATTTAGTGTCCGTCTCGGGACCTATTTTTGCGAGTCTCGGACTCGAAGGCTACATGTCTTGATCACAACCTATTGTCTTGAGACTTTGAACATTGCAATGGAATGGCTTAGTAAAACCTCTATAGGCATAATTCAACGATTTTTTTTGTTTGTTGTATTTGCAGGCAAGAAACAACCAAAGCAGGCCGGAAAAATGCCAGAAATTTGAAACAAAGTCAACTTAGAAGTGATGACGACATTTTTTTGAAAAATTTCGGCAAAGTCCACAAAGTTTGTAGTCTCGAGTTTCAAATATCGAGTCTCGGAATTTTTGTGAAGTCTCGGTCTCGAATGTTACGGTCTTGGCTACATCACTGCCACTGGAACATCCCCGTTCCATGGGTCCTACCAATAATCATATTTGAAAAAGTGTACGATTCTACGCTGCATCCCAAACCTATCATCGTAATTTTCTCTGAGACATTTCTTTGACTCCTAAGCTATCCTGTGAAACGTTTGGAACTTTCTACATTGCAGTTATGACAGGCAAAGGAATTGATAAACGATTGCAAAATATTTTGCTTTGGTGCGACAAAAATGAAAAAAGTGCTTAATTTTGTTTCAGGTGACACAGCTTTTTCTTGTTAACAGACAAAACTGTTGTCCACAAATACAATATTCACAACCGGATAGCAAAAGGATATGACCACTAGCGGGGGAGTGATTTAAATGTTTCTTCGGTCCCCGCGTTCCATGGGTCCCGCACTTCCCCTACTTTCAAAAATTAATTTTTAATCAACAACTTTCCGCCCCCATGAAGGTGCCACCCGGAGTCATCACCCGCCTCGTTGCTGCACCGCTGCTTGTGCTTCATTCGAAATGCGCTGCAGAATCATTAAATGTTAAAAATGCATTACTTCCTTCACATACGCTCGCACATTAAATGTGTATATTTACATAAAACTGCGTCATGATTTTAGATCAATTTATCACGCAAACCTCGTGAAATCAGTTGTCTAACTATTGGCGAGTATTATCCGGTTAGCTAAAATACAAATATACGGATATATGCGTTATCCGGATAGAAAAAAATATTGATATCCGAAATAACCCTAGATGTATATTATGGCCCTTTATGCATTATTTCGAATTTTATATGCTGAAAAGTTTAAAGCAAAAATAAACATATATTTTCTGTTTTTTGAAATGCTTATTTTGTTCAAGGTTTATCTTTCGTAAGAATTGTGCATATATCTAATATTTGAATTAAAAAAATGCGCACATTTAAACTTCGCCATCGGCGCCATTTTGCACAGATAAGCCAGTGACAACAACAGTGGAAACCTTTGAAACAAACGGGCCATTTGACGATTGAAAAATTGCTTCTTGTGCCGTAAACTATTTTTCTTTTGTTACCAGGTTAAGTTTGAAATCTTAGCAAAGTGCTCTTTGCGAACGTTTCTGTAGCCTACTCACAATTCTGTTGCGGACGGAAGCTCACCTGAGAGATTACCGGGAGCAGGGTCGCAACCAACTGATATGTTTGGGGAAGGGCAAAATGATTGTAACTGGTTTTTGTACCTAACTACTGTGATTTTGAAAATTTCGGAGAGTGGTAATTGCCCGGTTGCGGGTTTCCACTGGCGAAATTCTCTGGGGGAGGCACTTTTGAAGTGTAGTACAGTGGTGACCACGGATCAGGAGTCGACTCAGGCAGGATTCTGAGTTTTTTTAGGACCCAGATCCGGAGTCAAAATTTTGTGAAAAACCGGACCCAGGGTAACTTGTCATTTTCCGCAGTATCAGGAATCTGCATGATCTTTATACATGTCATTTGAAAAGACAAGTAAAATCATTGCTGAATTTTGGTTGTATCGATGGTATCCGGAGTCTGAACAGGAGTCCAATTCTCAAAATTAATACATTTTTGGACCCGGATTCAATAATTTTGGAACAAGAGTGGAGCCGGAGTATGAAAATGTGACTCCGGACACCTCTGGTGTAGCAATGAGGCGCTCGACGGAGTAAAACAAACAGGCTGTTTTGAATCGTCATAAACAATGCAGGAAGAAAATGATAACTTTGGTGTTTTCACTTGTGACAGGCGCGCAACCGGTGGAGACATTGGGGGCATTTACCCCCCGAAACTTTCAAAACATTGCACTAGTTGAGTACGGAAGCAGTTGTTTGTATTAGGCTACTAATTTTTACTCTGTCCTGATCGTTCGGTCTGCATCTTGATTAAAACTGAAAAGCTCACATTTTCGGAAATGTTGCGAAGAGAACTTTATCTGTGACCGTTTGCGAAAAAGTTGTACCACGGTTGAATAAGAACGATGACGTAATCGAATGAATTTTCATGAGAATTGCTCCCCGCGAAATGAAGAGCTGGTTGCGCCACTGACGTGTGATATGCCATAACTGCTTGATGTGTTACTTACAAACAGTTTACAATGTTGTCTCTTAATAGACAAGATGTGTGCAATCCCGCGAGTATCCAGCACAAAATGTCTCAACTGACGACAGCAGACTGACCTCACTCATCCTATACGTTAATGGCAGCAAGTTTCGACGAACAGCCATGTTGATCAGTGACAGCATCAGCCCCAACGTGTATGTAGTCTATACTACAAACAGGCAGTAGCATATTACTCATAGAAGCAAGCAGCCTCTTGACAATTGATTAACCATGACATGAAAAATCAGTAGAAAACGATTCCATTCCTAAGATGTTTCTTTCAACATTCAGACGGAATGTCAGAAAAAATGCGAAATCATATCGAATGCTTGATTTAGACTGAGAGTGCATAAGATAAAAACCTGACAAGACGCCAAATTACTAAAAACATAGAAGTCATAGGAAATTCTAATGGACGTTAGGAGAAAAATGGTATAGATCGCGTGCTTTATGAATTAAAGCTGCTGATACCGTGTATAGTTTTGCATGAGACATTTTACGGAAAAGCAACGCCGTAAAACTGATGTCCTTCTGAGTTGAAACATCTGTAAGAACACAGGAGAGCTCGCACAGGAATGACTGAGTTGTTGCATTTTTCGATTTTCAAGTCCTGAAAAAAGACCATGAAGAATATGAAGCAGCATCGACAAAGATAGGCAAGATAGTGTTTATTAAATATTTGGTTAGGGTTTCACACATGGCGTCTTAGAAATACTCCATAAAACTCAGTTAAATAAAAAAAGCAATTGTGTGGTGTATGATAAAGAAATATCTCTGAAAAAATAGCTTTCAACAACATATAAATGTTAATAAGGTTTAGCACTACTGGCTCAAACAAGGGCTGAGAAACAGAAAACATAACTTTTGAAATAGGAAGCAGTGATAGCCTAAGGCGTTTTATGATTTGGTGTTGAGAGTGAAGGCGTCATCTGGAAATTTTGGTTGCACCTGCACCTTCTACCACATTGAAATACAAATCTTCGGTCACAGTTTTTTAAACACAGTCTACATCATTCCAAAAAAACTTTTGTCAACTGTGCATTTGCAATAACAGCATGCAGCAGTAAGCTCATCTGCTGACTTTCAAAAATCTCAAAATTTGTCTTTTCGTATTACACGTATACAATTGAATGTTCCAGAAACATGATTTTTTTCATGAACAACACAGTTATTTGCCAAGACAACATTTGTTAGTGCACAGCTGGGACGGAAATGCAGTTGAAATCTAAAGTAATTGTAATGAAGTTGAGCTCTCTTGAGAAAGATTGTAGTTTTATCAGGGATGTCTAGAAACTCCTAGAAAGGAGTTTCTAGATATCCCTGAGCTTTATATGTGTTTGAGCGTTAAGCAGCAATGCTGTGTTAGCCAATCGATATAAAAAATGGCTGGTCAGGTGCAGATGTGTATCTGCTAAATCTACGAAATTGTGTATTTCCTGAGCGCCACGAATCGGGAACATAATTGTCGCAAAATTTGCTCGAGTCATTGCGTACCTTCTTCGCTTTGACAAATTTCACGCATTCAAGCCAAGTGTTCAAAAAGGCTTCTGAGCAGACGGCGCAGCGACTAGCTTGGCCTAACATATCTCGGACTCCAGGAAAATAACGGATCATCGTTCGAATTGGCGAGGCCCTGCAGGCAATTGAAATCAACATAAGATTACGTAGGATATTAAGAAAGAAGGAAACTTTGCTATCACGCTCGTTTCGTCAGCATATGGTGTAACAATCAGTTTAACCAAACAGACAACTAATTGAGTAACGCGAGACGGGTTGATGAAGGCATGTCAGCCATCTGCGGTTGACCGGGTGAGAAAAGTACGCACTTCCAAGCTTTCACGCACTTGAATTACCCACACGCACATGGACAAAGTGAATACGAGACTAGACTGTTGACCCACACCTCTATTGTTTTTCTTTTGTATAGACAACAGGAAAGCAAACAGGAGCCCCACATTATACTCTGGCTCATTTACTGAAGTAATAATACTACTGAATTGGATATAATTACAAGTGTACCTTGAGGCGTTTCATATATCTTCAGGCGTTTTATAACTAAGTCACACTCGATCAAACCACAGTAAATTTTAATCGAATACGAAATGTTAAGAAAAACAAAACGGAATTTAGAAACAATCTTGTAGGGTACCAGTGCAGTTTTTTTCTGAAAGCATACTTTCATCTACGCATGTGGCACTTAATTTGCTACTGATGTTTCGTGCAGTTTGCACCGCACAAACGTGCTTGGAGAAAAATAGCCCACAACACACCTACTTTATAGCAGTGTGCCTTACTGGATATCAGTGATGTAGCGCTAAGCATGGGAAAGCTTTTGCAAAGTGCAACTTGCTACCATAGGCGTAGCCAGGGGGGCCTAGAGGGCCATGCCCCAAATTTTTAGCATGTATAGTAATTTTGTGCTTTGAGAAGCGGTATCCCAAACAAAATAGTGTTGCTGGCCCTAAAATCAAACATTTTGCCCCCCAAAAAAATTTGGGCTGGCTGCGCCACTGCTTGCTACAATCAATATAATTACGATGATTTCTGTGGATAAATTCAGAGACAAAATGACAATAAAAGGGCCAAAAATTTCATACCACATTATAAAACTAAAACGCCGTTCTGATGGGAATAAATCTCCCCAGATTACAAACAGCTCACAATTTTCTTATGCATTATGGCAGTTTATCTTAACCATATGCGACCTCAGCATTCCCTGTCGTTAAATGCAATCATAATTCATCATCATCTACCGCCGTGTAACATCAAGGGCATAGTGCAATGTTGATATTTCTCTCCGTAATGTGTGTCTTCCCTCTGTAATCTTTCCAATTAAAATCATCTCCCATAATCGAGCAATACGCACAATTTTAAGAAACGTTAAATTAACAGCTTCAATTAAGGCATAAGGTGGTTCTCGGTTGACGTCTACAAACGCCACTTTGTCTACAAAAGTCACTTTGTGTTAAATTGTGCGCTCGGTAGCCTACGCTTATGGCTAGTAATTTTTAGGCTAATTTTTCGCAAAGGGGGTTAGACAAACATTAGACCACTGTCCTGAATTAAGGTTAGGCATGCATCACATGCGTTTCCTAATATGTCCAATTGAGCTGGTAGGTAGACACTTCAAACCTTGGTCTGGTCTGATCACACTGTGTCAAGACCATATTTTCAACTTTGGAGGATTTGCAGTAAGACAACAGAAATTTTAGAATAACATACAGTATTTCAACTATGATTAAAGAAAGTATACGGCGTATACGCTGGACGCACTCTCCTAACAAGCATTCTTGTAGATACAGTCTATGAATTAGCGCACGTAAGAAACCTAAAGTGATGTTCAACGATTGATACATCAACTCACTTTTCTTTCACTTCCTTCATAACAAACCTTGCGGTGAGTTCCTGCAACGTAGAAGTACAACTCGCTTAGGACACATAACGCGCAACTCAAGCGATCTTGAAAGTTTTAATGTTACCTTCAATGAAAGGATCTCTTCCTCTTGTACAGAGTTCACTGGGACTTTCTCTAAAAGTGGATTTGCTTCGCAGTACAGTTCACGCAGTGGAATCGTGTGTGTCTAAGCAACAAGCTACAACACATAGGAAACAGGACACGCTGTTCAAAGTGGATTTTTCAAGCCAAGCAATACACCTTTAGGGCTGCATCTAATAAGTGTTTTTAATCACAAAAGAAGCGTTGAGTAATTGCAAGTAAAAGACGAGTCTGACTCAAAGTTCGAGTCCGATGTCGTTGGACCAAACTGCATAACTTGAGTCCAAGTCCCGGTATTATTTGTCAGACTCCAGTTTACGTTCAAGCCCATGTACTGAAAAACTTGTCGCAAAACTTTAGTGCTGCATTTAGTAAGGACCCCTACTAACAGACCGATGTGGTTTAGCAATGTACATGAGAGGAAGCCAGCCTATCCGAATTTATATCAGCTTATTTCCAGGCAAAACTAAATATTAAGGCATCAACTGATAAAACGCGGTGACGGTCAACTATTTCAGAAACAATAAAAAAAATTTTCATCACAATTAAATCCAAAAAGATTTTTGGAACTCGTACGTCATCAGATAAATGAAATCAACAAAGCGCTAAAAGGCGTAGCATGAGAGGGGTGAAGGGACTAATGCGTCAAGCTGCACTGTTTTAGGAGAGGCAAAAATCGCATCTGAGAACACTAGACAGAAAAAGCAAATGCCACTGAAGACCGCAAATTAAAAAAGAAACATGAAAACGTTTTCCATGTTTTAAACAATATTTCCTGGCGATTTTCAACGAATGCACCCCATTGTTTCACCTTTATTGCCATTCATACCATGGTTAATGAACGTTTTAGTAGTTTTTTCTCCTTACTTTTGCATATAAACATTTCAGAACCATTGACACGCAGAAAAGTCTATTAGATGGTCTGAGCAGGCGTTATGCAAATCACTGCACCCTTGCTGGAAACATTTTTAAGCACAATATATTTTGCAACGTGTTTGCAAGCAGTTATATCGTTTCAATGTATTGCCTTTCAAGTTCCTACAACTCTAATTTCTTTTGAAAGGCTTGCAACATGCGGAAAAAAAGTCATCTATCTATTGATGTTTCAGCTTCCACCAATTTCTGCCCTTATTGCAAATCGTGATTTTGCCAAAAGAGCGGATTCTGTATTTTCTTGTTTTTGGTTAAAAAACAACACTCAGTGGAAAGCAAGTGTTTTTTGTAGGGACAACTTGCACATCCGCTGGTTATCATGTGCGGAAAAAACGCACGAGGCTGAAATCGCTTAAAACATCCAGTTGGCAGATGAAGTTACACAAGCATATTCGTTAGGTGAAGCTTGGAAAAGCATCATAAATCATGTATGTTGGCAAAAAAGGCTTGTCAACCAGATCGCATTTTGACCATGTACAAAATTAAAGATATTGATGAGGTGAAACGTTTCTGCATGATAGAGTTGCCCTTCTGCAAACTTGGATTGGGCGGCAAATTGGCATGTTACGTTACACTGAAGAAGCATGGTACCTATGCTCGTGTTCATGGAAATAAGTCTAATTTGTCTCTAATGAATGTTTCAGCTTTATTTGATCCAATCGTTAAGGAGCTGAGGAACTACTGACTTCGTTAGGTTGCTCTAGTGTTGAATGCGATATCGGACAGTTTCGCATATGGCCTACATACAAAACGTAGCAGGATTTAAAACGCATGGGAATCGCAGAAGTTTTAAATGAAATCGTAAATTTGTGGTCAGTCAAGTTTTTTTACGTTTATTTCGCCGATTCCGAGTCCACAGCAGCGAGACCAGGCCGGTAACCAGCTTGGGACTCCAGGGGGGCGAAGAGTTTTCTGAGAGTGGCCCAAATTTTTTAAACTATTTCCAATACTTTAAAAATGTCCAACATATTTTTCCAGGGGGTGGGCGAAAATTTCCCCCCCTGGTTACGGGCGTGAGTGAGACTCGGATTCAAGTCCGAATCCAAGACCTTGCAAAAGACCCGAGACCAACCCAATCAGGAAACGCCGAGTTAACGGACATTGAAATCCAGTCCGTATTTACAACTATCCAGCACTGCATAAACGGTGCGCGTATTAGGTGTTTTAAAGAACTGAAACTGTTGGTCTTCGCTCAACATACAACTATCGAGAGACGTTTCGGCTTAAAAATATTGTTTGACGTTGAGCCAGTTCAGGTCAATAGATAAGTAGACACAAGGCTTACGATGGTCGGTAAACCGGACTATGCATCAGCAAAATTGAAAGCGTATTTAGATGGTGTTTGTTCGTAATTGTTTCAAATTTGCAGTTTTTCCTTCAAATAGCGGAAATAACAGCGAAATTATCCGCTAATTGGTTTGTTGCATCTTCATCACTGTCTGCTGGCATTTCCATTTGTAAATATTTGAATAAAAAGTTCAAGAGAAAATGTCAACATCAGTAACCAAATTTTGTTGTTTTTAGATGAAAATGAAGCAGCCTAAACATCCAGTCAATCAAATATTTGAGCCTCTTGAATTTGCAGTGAACGATATCATCAAGAAATAATATTTTACCTCAGTGGGAAAAATTCTTAACTCGTTTCCAGCGACGTCAAGGACATGTAGGCTTCTTAACCTTGCAATGCCCTGAAAAACACTTTCGTTTCAACAAAGGTCGCAATAATGCACAAAAATAAAAACAGTGTTTGATTAGAACCACCGCGAAAGATTTCTACAAAACGTCTAAGATGTGAGCCCAAATATAACCTGTGTCATGTGGAACTCTTATGGTACGGATCCTTTTCTCCTAAAAAAACTTCACGTTTTTGCAAACCAAGTTATAAGCTTATTGTTCTGCTACGCATGATACCTATGTTAAGTACATAGATGACATCAAACTTGGTTAACAGCCAGATAGACAAACCAAACAAAAAAATTTACACCGCATCGTTTGAGTCGAAAACGTTCCTGGTGGTTGAAGTCACCAGGGAATTCGTCATTACGCGCGTACGTTGCATTTGAACTTTTCAACAATTTTAGTTATTTTGGTGTCAAGAAAACTGTTATGGATAGTATGGAAGCAGCAGATTTTATAACATCGACCAGAGAAGACTTTAGAGATTAGAGCTGCAATGATGACATTTCTGCTACAAAAACCTTGTCATTTAAGCAACGCAGTGTTATCTCTTGAAAACGCCTGGCAGTACCACTTTATGATTCGCTTACACGATTTTATAACGTAAACGATGGTTTAAAATGCAAAGCCAGCTGATCAACCAAATTCAGGGACACAACGTCTGCGCAACAATACATTGCGGTTGCAGAGCGTTAATTTTAATAAAAGCGTGATACTTAGCAGTAGAACCAATGCGAAATGAGGCTACGATGAAATAGCTGCAAGTCGTAAGTTGCTGAGATGCAGGGCGCAGTGGTCCAACTTTTCGCAAGCTACAGCACGTTCTTGATGTGTTTTTGGGATGAGTTTGCACGCGTTATATTTCTGCTTCAGTGGAAATTTGCTTAATACAAGTCAAAGGTCTTGCATGTCAGAGTGTGTTCTAGTAAAGACAGTTTATGGCTTTGAAGGAGGTACGCAAAGTACTTATTCGAATACAAGGTAATAAAAATAAATAGGTTTACTATACAAAACCACAGCAAAGAAAAGAACACTATATATTGTATTGTCAAAAACTTTACAAGAAAAACCGCACATGTAGATAAGCCACTTCATGCAAAACTAGGAATCACTACCACAAACTTGGATAACAATCATCGTTGTTGTTAATGAGAAGGTTTGATACTGAGCAAAACTGGGAAGATCTGCAGTTCTACAAATACCAAATTGTAAAAACAATGACTTAAATGAAATCATACAATTAAAAACTATGGGCTTGCTGTAAGCTTTCTATGAATCAGGCGACTGGGTTCTGCTTTCATAACTTTGCGATGATTCCGACTTGCACATATCTCTGTTCAAGATAATTGGTCTCCACAAGTAATTAGTCTCTCTACTTTACGTGGCAATTTGTGTGATATGGAATCAAAAGATGGTGGCCAAACAGTAAACAAATTTTCCAAGAGATGGCCGTCTCAGGTAAATGGAACACACCAGACAACAGTGATGACAAAATCTAAACGGCCTTATCGCTGCGTTATACAGTGTTCCATCATGGCAGAACCGGCGACAGAAGGTCTTCAAAAAAGGGAGACTTGACATTAAAAAGTTGATAGAAAATCCATTGATTTATGCTGTTTCATATTTCAATTTGAGGGGGAGGCTTGGTGCTTTGGTTGGGGGCTAAGTCCACCAAAGTCCCCGTGACGGCGGGACTGCTCCATGGCATCCTAAATAAACCACCTCTTTATGACTCTTACGTTGATACTTTAATAGAAAAAAAAAATTTTGATTCTCTGGATACCTGATAGGATAAATGGCTTAACAAACTAAACGCACAAATTAATATTCAAAGCATGGTTCTCTCCCATGTGAGATAATTCTTGTGACCTATGACGATTTTCAATGATTTTTTCCTTGCTGCTTTGCTTATTTGTTCGACCCTCTTCCTTACCACACAGGTAATTTTTTGTTTACCGATTTGTGTACCTCCCCAACGTTCAGCATTTAAACGCCCTCCTTAGCGTACACTTATCAACCTTTCAGCTCATGGCCGCCTCTCTGCTTACGCATTCTACTACCGCTTTGTGTCGATTCATCGCGACGTTGCTGTTTTTTTTTGTTTCGAAATTAGCGTTAGGTGGTTTTCCAGTTTTATTGAAATCAATTATTTGAGAAAGGCCTATTTGCTACTTTGTACTTGCCACAACTTCTGTTACGATTTATTAATTTTAGTGTTGAGTTTCCTTGCTTTCTCTGCCATTGCTCAACCCTTCAGCATGTCAACCGTAAGCATTTGCTTGCACATTTCAAGACTGAGGATGCGTAGACTTGCGTGAAATCGATTTCCCATTAAATAGACTTACTGGTAGATTTGAATGCCTAGCCTTTAATGGAAACTAATTACTTAAATTAAATCATGTTGCACCTTTTGAAAAACATTTCCTTTCATTGCCAAAACGTGATTTCCTTACAATCACTGTTTTTCGTGCTACTGTTTCTTATATGAGTAGTTACTCTTCTGTAACTTATTATAAAATTGAAAAAAGTATCTTCTGACAAACTTACCTCGGGGAGCTCTTTGATTTTATTTTGCGCAAGAAAAAGATTTCTAAGTGAGTTTAACACGCCAATCTCCAGAGGCAGTGACTCAAGTTGGTTGTGAGAAGCTCGCAATTCTACAAGGGATTTCAAAGCACATATTTCAGGTGGCAGTATACGGAGCTGGTTCCATTCAATGCTTAAAACTTGAAGTGACACCAACCTGTCAACAAAATATTCACATTTGTGTTAAAGCTGATATCATATAATTTGAAGTACGTTCAAAGCATTGAGATGATACTAGTGATCATAGGCGAAGCCAGGAGGGGTCAAAGAGGCCATGGTCACCCTTCCCCAATTTCTAGCTGTCTTGTCGTTTTGTGCTTCCAGACGCGATGTCCCAAAACAAATACTATTGTTCGCTTAAGTTCAAAATATTTTGCCCCTCCCGAATTTTTGGGGCTGGCTACGCTTCTGCTAGTGATGGTCATGTTCAACGTCAGCGGCAAGGAGGGTCTAATCCAGGGGTCCCAAACTCAAATTTCTCCGAGGGCCGAATGAGGGTGTGTTAAGTAACCCGTGGGCCGCATTATGACGCTGACACAACAATGGCGGTACCTTAACCTTACTAGAAACAGCTTTTGTATCTTATTTTCTGCGAAAGGTATCATGTGTTTTGTAGGAAAATCATTTATAACCGTCTCTACGTTCGTTTAAAAGGAACTTGTTCACTCGCTAGCCGAGCACTTCCAAAAACCATCGAATTAACTAAATAACGCAAATGTCAATCATTTAAAAATTCCCAAAAAGCATCGCGGGCCGCAATAAACGCCCTTACGGGCCAGATGCGGCCCGTGTTTTTGAGACCCTTGGCCTAATCCGTGTTGACGACGATCGGTCGGCGCGGCATCGCACGCATGATTCACCACGAACGGGATGTGCGTTAAGAATAACACGTGTACGCATGAGGCGCGAACAAGTAATTGTATGGTGAATACGGCGTGTTATCTCTCTTGTTACTTGCTGCCACAATGCGAAGCTCGCGCGCTTGCCGCCTGGGCTCTCCGATCGCAGCATCTGTACTTGTAGCTGTTGACGCTTTGCTACTCGCAAACAAGCTCCTTAGTCTCACATCAGGAAATCCATAATTTTTGTGCACAACCTAAGATCAGGTGGAATTGAATGTTTGTGCAGTGGAAACATGTTAGCAAATTTTTGAAGTTTTATTTTTTGCATTCATAATTTTTTTGGCACATTACTTTTATTATACTCATACAACCAACTACATTAAAGTATGGTTGCGTTTACTTCGTTTATGCCGCTGTGTTTTTTTCATTACTATTACGCCACAAGTTACTCACAACAGACATACCATGTGCTTCTGATGTTTATCAGTAACCAAGTTAAGCTGCCTTGGCGCTAATATCGTTTTAAAAACTTATGTAATGTACCAATGTCAGTGAGTGAAAATCTGAAACATGCAAAGGCAAATGATTTTCACACAAAGTGAAAAAATATTCTTTGGCTGTCATGTACTGCATTGCCACAATGATGGTGCTTAGGGCAAGTCTCTCTGTGAAGACAAACATTTGAAGAGTATTATTCAGTGATGTTTGATGGGTGAACTCTAACATACCATTTATAAGCAGCCTGATGTTTGGTGGTGAAATTTGACATACCATTTATTGTTCATGTTGAACTTTGCTTGGTGATGTCATACTGACACAAATTTGTTTTTTTATTTTAGCCTATTTTTTGCACATAAACTGGTTTGCGTGTTTTTCCTTCTTTTTCAAGCAAAGTCAAGCTTAATAATGAAATCAAAACTAGGAAATCATAAGTAAATGATTCTATTTAGTTGCAAAAATGCTGCTCATACAGTTTGATACATTGTAAGTAACTTTTGAATGTATACTACCAATTAAGTTTTCACTTCAAAAACATTAAAAAATTTTTACCCAACTTAAACATGCTATTAGATTTTATCAATCAAAAACCCACCTAACATTATCAACAAGATCGTTGAAATACGCAAATCAACACCATTAACTTACTGGCAGATTTCAGGAGGCAGCAAAGAAAGAAAGTTGTTGTTCAAGTTCAAGAAAACAAGACATTTCAGGTTACCTAAACATTAAACAGGTATGGAGCTGTTTGAAATAACCAATACTAGACATTTAATGAGAAAAAACTTTCTGTTCAGAGCAAGAATTTTTTAAAGACACATGCAAAGATTTGAAAAATTGTGAATGCGTGATAAAATAGTATGTGCACTAACAATCACTCACTGAGAACAGAAGGATTCAGTGATGCAACTTGATTTCCAAAAATATGAAGCTTCATTAAGTGTGGCATGTGTTGCATAACTGAAGGCAATTCTACCAACTGATTGTTTCCCAAATTGAGATTTTCCAACTGCAACAAAATATTCTTAGGACAGAGATGAATCGATTTACAAGTTATTTATCGGTTTATAGTAAATTAAATCATAATAAGATTTGGATATTACAAATGCTACAAAGTCAGTAAATAAAGGCAACAAACTTATATAATAGTGCAAGTTATATGATACAGTAGATATGTGCTGATGAGGTTTGATATATATGTATATTTATTTCTCTCAGCACCAAATTGCAATAACAAAACAATAGAAAAACAAATAACTACATGTTTCCTAATAAAAAAAACGTTTACATAGTAATGAAATCAGAACATTCTCATTGGCAATTAAGAACACTCTCACCATGCTATGCACACTCATTCTATGCTCATTACATCTGCATTGATTTGCAACATGATGTTCAGTGATTACCATAAATGGCAGTCTTCTCAAGAAATAATACCCTAGGTCTTAGTGGCCAATGGTTAGAGCAATTCCAAACTTCTTTGTTTAGATGATCATGGATAAAACAATGTTGCTTCAAGATAGAGAATTGGCTTTCAAAAATGTAGGTAGTTCATTTCAGCTTAGTTTTTTCATTACTCTGCTGTAAAATGCTTTGTGATTGTATTGGCAAACACTTTTCATCAAAAAAATTAAATCAATAAATACTTATGTTTTTCAGTTACATGTAAGATCCATAAGTCTTAACCAAATGAACAAAAAATGTGCTTTGATATTGCTAGGAAATAAATCATTTATTCCACAGCATGAATTCCAAGAGATGCAACATATAGCACTCTGACATTTTTGGAAAATTTTTCCACATGCAGTTTTCCTTGACTTTAATATTAGATATACATGCACAAAAACATGAAAACATAAACAAAAACTGTTCTATGTTAAAATTAATGGGCACTGAGCTTTTAAATCTCAATAAATTGATGGATTTACTTTTAGAAAAATGGACCAAAAAGACATGCAATCAAAAAATGATTCAAAAAATGATCAGTGTTAAAGAATGGGCAAACAGACGTGAATGTACAATATCTGACCTGAAACCACATCTATCAGTCATGACTACATTCTCAGTAATACACTCATGATCTATGATCAAAATGCTAAAGATTTTGTAGCGTGGTAACAGTTGCATTCATGTTTACCATCTGTAATATGCAACACTAAAATTTAAACCATTAGGATTAGCTGTTAATATTTACACTTATAACTGTTAACATTTGAAAAACTATTAGCACTTCATTCAAATGCTTTCTAAAAGCAGTTTTGAAAATCAATGAATGAATAATATCTAATGCTAACATATTGCTATTATTATTACTAATAAGCTCTTTGCATTCAAAATCCTTTTGACAAGATCTTATACATGCCAAAACTAAATTACTGGTATGAAGAATGCTTGATCGTTTAGTAGCATGTAAAGCAAACTGTAAAGCATTTTTATTAATTATTACATACAGTCAAATTGAAATTCTGCAAAATGGCATTAATAGGAAATAACTTTTATAATAAACCAATGAACATAGGCTTGTCTTTGCCTGCTATTATAGCAGTTCCAAAAACTTTTGTCATTAATTTCATTAGACTTTTAATTATGTGAAGCTAAGTGTGTATAGTAGGCTACATTCTTGCAGATAAGAAAAAACTTTTAAAGGTTTTTTTTTTTTACACTAATGTATTTCAACTTGCCTACTTGGTGACTATTATTTGCATGTTGTTATCTCCTATGTGCTCATGACATGTTTTTCATATTAGCCTGGTTCAGTTTAAATGAAACATAGCATGTTGCCAANTAAGTATCTTGTGTTAGCGACAGGTATTAGCGATCACTANTCATTCAAAAAATGAGTGTGTGTGGCAGAACCTTTATGAAAGAGGATGATCTCTCTTTAGCAAGGGTAAAGATTACTGAATTGCCCATTCATCAGCAGCCTGTACTTTGCATCCGTGGAAAGGCATGGCCAAAGCGTTCTTCATGCTTATTAAAATCCATTTGTTGGGTAAAAGGGCAGTACTCTAGCAGGAGATTACTTTGTTGAGAACCAATTCTGTTACAAATGATATTTGCTGTTTTTTGTACACTAACAAAAATAAATAAAACAAGCACAGCAAACAAATATTAACCGTACATTTTTTAGCGTTGAAAGGTAATCAGGAAAATCTTTCAGCTTGTTGTTTTTCATTTCCAGTGTTGTTAAAGTAGTCAATCTGCATATTGGTCTTGGAACTTCATTNAAATGCCTTCCATTCACATTTAAATTCTTCACAGGTCNACGCAGTAATCTAACCAACAAAAGTTCTTCTCTTGTAGGCGGATAATTTTTTGATAAAGACATCATCGTCAAACGCAATTTTTAATCATCGCTCAAGCAACACGGATGCTTTTTGCTATTGCCAGTATAGCCAAGGAAGTACTCTGAACTCCTATCGCAGAAACGTTTAAGGGAATGCCCCCAACCATCGGTCGCTCTTAGCAACCCTCACAATCTTGCAATCGGTCATCCGTACAAAACATTGTATCAAGGCCGACAGAAGTTTTAATCAAAACTTAATTCGTAAAAAAATTAAAATTTGCATTTATTTTTTATAAAATCTAAACACACATTTTTTTCAGTGATCAGAACAGTCTTTGTAATTCAAAACTAAAGGATTTATAATTCTTTTTTGTAGTTTGTTTGGGATGACTGGGTACACTGTAATACGCATACCTTGCGGTAAATTTCGTCAGAGCTTTAGTGCGTCACTTAATGTGAAAGAACTTTGCTGGTGTTTTCTGCACTGTTTTCGCTTCAGTAGTCGAAGTAGGCAAAATAAATCTTTGAGCCAAGAAAAACGGTTTAACTTGTTCGCAGCTTGGCACCGCTCCGGTTGAATGCGTACACACACCAACAGTCGTTCAGGTGCCCAGTAATTTGCAGTTCTTGTTTTGAAATTACTCCCTTACGGCAGTAGTGTTTTGTTTCCTTGTCATTTGTGTTCACGTTTACAATGGGCTATACGATGACGAAGTGCTCATGATTTTATCAGCAACACGTTTCCCATTAGAAGGTCAGATACGAATACGAGGAAGAAGTATAGGTAACAATCAATCATGCTTTCGCTCTCCGCTGTAACAGGAAGAATAACAACGCCTTTGCATATATGAAGAAAGCTGTAATACAGGTTACAGTACAAAAGTAAGAAAGAACTTCTTTACTTGTGGCTTTGTCCGTATGCAAGGGCAATCAACTGTTTGTTTTTAAACAGAACATGCTTCAATGTATTGGTGCAAGCCTGTATGAAATTTTACATGTCAAAGGCAGTGCTTTACTGGAAATAGAACTGTGGGCTTTACTGCGATCAATTTGTCAAGTTGCTCAGGATGAATGCCCAAATGAAAGTAAGTGTTTTATGAGCAGAAATGCTCTGTTTGAAAATTAGCCTCTTCCATATTTTTTGGCTTAGCAAACTTGGTGTTTGCTGACTCTGAGTTCAAGTTATACACAAGGCATGGCTACAGCTCCGCACGATGACCTTCATATTTGAAATCTTATTTGTCCACCGCCTGTAAAGTGACAGTAACGCACGAGTTTGCAGTGGACTGCAGTAGCTGAGTAGGCTTGGTAGAAGCATACTAAACCTAACCCCTAGCCCAAACCCCAAACCCTAACCCCAAACCCTAACCCCTAAACCTAACCCCTAAACCTAACCCCTAAACCTAACCCCTAAACCTAACCCCTAAACCTAACCCCTAAACC
>JGI24158J21664_10004054_pt1 | contig 18692 bp, 11 predicted proteins | sample Ectturendosymbi3_FD_21664 | JGI IMG/M metagenome (IMG submission 21664)
TTTTATTTTCCTCAGACTTTTTGTCATAAGAAATTTTAGGGGAACATGCTCATATAACGAAATCCTGAAGAGGTACATGGCCGTAGAAAGCTTGGGAGTACTTGTCCTAAACCTAAACCTCGGCGACAGTCTATAAATGAAAATGTTGGTTGCTTTGATTGATTCCTAACATGGTTCACTGATTTGCGTGGAAACAAGTGAAACGGACGTTGGCAGAACAGTACGGTAAAATGGAGAGAACAGCAGCAAAAAATATTCGTTGTTAGATTATGAAACTTTGCAAAAAACAACAATTTTGGCGAGCAGACTGCAGCGGCCCGGAGTGACGTCATCGCTAAAAAAATTGCTAGCGGACTGTTTCAAAACCTCTAGCGGACGGCCCGAAAACCGGACTGTTAGCGGCCCGTGCCATCTCTAGTTGCCAATACAAAAACACAATTGAAATTGATCTGTCAAATATTTCATTTTGCGTATAAGATTCAGTAAGATTTCACTATTTGGAATGGTGTTAAAACGCTTGAAATTACCCAAATTTTTTAATGGTGTGGCACGAACTTTTCCTACATACAAACATATGGGTGTCGGAAGAGGAGCAGGAATTTGAAAATTTCAGCAATAAACGCTGTTTTCTTAAATTCGAGTGGTATAAACCAAATTTCATTACTTTTAGCCCCCGGTAGAAAAACTTTTGGAAAAATCCACTAGTGCCCCCCCTGGAAAAATTCCTTCCGACGCCTATGCACACAACCATATAATGTAAAATGACACCATTTTTGTGTAAAGTTGTGTTGTATTACACCATCTGGCAACATTTTTCAACAACACCAATGCGGTAAGCAATCCATAGCAGGGTGACAGACTGTGCACTGTGTATTTTGCCAAACAATTGCGAAATCCTGCCAAATTACAAATAATATTCTAGAAACAATATCGACAAAATACTGCGAAAATTCTGCAACATTCTTTTCATAAACGATTTTCTTTATCACCGGACCCAATACTAATTGTGTTACTTAAACTTATAATATTTAGGCAAAAAAGTGGGGGCCAGGCCCCCCCAGAGATAAAAGTGGGGGGACCTAGGCCCATGCTGCCCCCCGGTTCTGCCACCTATGATTAATAGTGTTTCATGTTTCAATTTGGAGGGCTTGGAGCTTATTTTTGGGGACTAAACCGACCAAAGCTCCCTCGTGGCGACGGGTCTGGGTTTAGGACAGGTGTATCAAACTTTCTCTGGCCATGTACCCCTTCAGCATTTCGATAGATGAGCATGTACCCCTAAAATTTCTTATGGCAAAAAGGCTGTGGAAAATAACGGGAATGTATTTACCGATAAGCATATAGTGATTTGGGAAAATAATATTCACTGATGCATGTATAAATATTTCGAAATGAATAATATGTAAACATAGTTTTCCCTTCTATTGCTTACCTCAAATGTAGCCCTTCAGAAAGGCAAATGCACCCAGACTAGCGTAGGGGTACCTGTACCCCAGTTTGGGAACCCCTAGTATAGGATTAGGTGTTAGGTTTGGGTTCAGTGTGTTACTAGCAACGCAAGTGTAGTGCAGTCTAGCACACACTTATCGTGTGTTAGTGTCACGATACAGGCGGCGGACAAAAAGTTTTCAAAAGTGCTCTGGCGGACCTATAGCCATTAAGACTACAGTACAGCAAAGAGGAGTACATGGTTTTATTACCCTAAGGACAATGAACTGAAAACTTAAGTGTTGTTACTTTCCTTTTGAGGTTGCGGTATATTACAGGCCATAGGTCGGGCCAGAAAACAAGTTGTGGTTTAGCATAGATGGGCCGGGCAGTTTCTTGTTTGCTCCGGGTGGGCCGGGCTGCAAAAGTGCTAGCCGTGCCATCTCTATTATGAATGTATGGGGCGCAAATAGGTTCAAGAAACTGTAAATAGAGTTTAATTCTTGCCAAGCAATTTTTGCACCCTCGTCAAAGTGGCGCCTGCCATACCCTAGATACGCCACTGCATCCATGCATGAACGATAGATACAACTGCAGTGGGCGGTAAATTGGTGGAGTACAGCAAAGAGGAGTTATTTTGGGTTTTCCAATTTCTATCAGCAGCTGTGTGGACACGTTTCTTAAAACGGAAACGTATTGTTGAGTCAGAAAACATTTTCGGCCATGGCCGTACTGGAAGAATAGGTTGCGCCGACCTTGTTTTTGCGAAATTGCACACCAAACATTTTAGCCGTGAAGTTGGTCTTCTTTTGTTTGAGAGCGATTATATTAGATAGATGAACATTTCTGGCTGGTTTTGATTTATACTCAGTGGCGTAAGTGACGGGGGTCAGAGGGGCGAATCGACCCCTTGGCAAGTTAAACGAAAAACACTTGGCTTTATAGTAGAATTTCCCTATAACGTCACTTCAACGGAACGGAGAAAAAGGGTTTGTTATAGGCGAACTGACGTTATAGCCAAAGTCGTGATAGGCGGATTCTACTGTAATCCGGTTTTAGTATTCTTTAGTTTTTCAGTAGATTGTTTTTGCGTTATTCGTAGTATTTCCAGTGATTTAAAATTATAGTATAGCAATCTACATTCGGCTCACCATCGTTTCTCAAGTTCTTTTCTGAACGTTGGCTACCGGGCCCCCTTCAGCTAAGTTCCCGACCTGCACCAAACCTTTAGTTACACCAATCTTTACACTTTGAATATAATCAAACGCTACAGCACATTCGGGCTTGTTGCGATGGAGGGCATTCAGGGCACTGCGCACCAAAATTTTGTTTGTTCCCCACAAACTCTTCGGCACATTTCTATATACAACATAGTCATAGTCATTGCATCACTTAATTCTGCTCTCTATATACTTTGGCGCAAAATTATCGGAATAATCACAGCGACATCTTGAGTATGTATTGGATCTCAGTCGTTCAACGGCGTCTGGTTTCCACCAAGCCCTTAGCCATGTTTTATGGTTTGAGGGGGAAAATACACATGCAAGGGGCAAGATCTTCGTTTTTGTTATGTTTTTAAAATAATCTTTCCTGGGCACAAAATTTGGGGCGAATTGCCCCCGAATGCCCCACGTGGCTACGGGCCTGAATCGCAGTGCTCGTTCACTTTGTTGTTTATGGTTACCCAAGCGGAAGCGCGACCGTGAATTGTGAGCAATGACGTAATGTCGGTGAAGGTCATTTCAACCACAGCACTTCGTGCAAACTAAAACGAATAATTCATTGCTATCTTTTGTTCGGCTAAAAAATCACAGGGCGTACTTTCATCTCGCAATGGACAAAAGCAATTAACTCTTTCTGGATCGGATTCAGACGCCGTCCCAGTATTGAAAATGTCGATATACTCACATCGGTTAGCACCGCGGCCAGAGTCGTATACAGGCGACCAAAAATCGAATCGTATACACGCAACTAGGCTACTAAATTCGCAAGCATATTTGCGCATTGCAAATAACTTCCTTCTTTTTTCTTCGTTGGCAAAATACCTGGAAATCGAGTGGTGTTGTTGAAAAGAAAGCCAGCCAGAGTTAACATTCACATCCCGTTATAAGAAACTCGAGACGCGAATGTTTTCAGTGTAATCTTCAAGTGACAAAAGATGCTGTAGCGAAGTTGGGACCTGAGACGCTGCTGGTCGCCATTTAGCAACAAAGCTTGTCGTTAAGCCTGTGCCCGCGCCGAAATATGAAGTTTTTTTCCTGTACAAATATCCGTAATTGGTTGGTTTGATCCCTAACAAATGAATGCGTACCCCCACAGAAAATCGAACATAGGCTTTTTGACGTTTCTTTTCATATAAAATAGTTCTTCGAAACGCCCACAGACGCAGCGTTTAAATGACAGAACAACCAACCTTTCCTAGTACGAATGCTAAGTGAAGACACCACAGCAACATTTATAACACGTATGTGACTACTACAGTAGTGCGAGAGAAGGATTTGTGCAAAAAGACGACGAAAATTGGCTGAAAAAACAAACGCATGAAAGGCAGAAGGTAAAGAGACCGGACAGGCGCTTGTTGGAGGAGGTAATATCAAAACGACAAAATTTGCAAATTTGTGGGTAAGGTCAAAACACGTAACGCCATGAGAGTTGACAGTAAAAAAAACAGCTCATGCGTAAAGCAATCTGCGCACGAGGCAACAACAGAAGCAAACACAGTGCGCAGCTTTTCGCATGCAGGCGAACAAGGCAAAATGCCAGAGAGTAATAAGCGACAGTGGACAGGCGCTCGCAGTTATATTTGCAGCCGCGCATGAGGCGGCGTTGTTGTTGTCAGGGACGCCGGAACAGCGGTAGAGCAGGGGGGGCAGTAAAAAGCTGAGGGCAATACAAACTTATAAAAAACAAAAATATCGTTACCAATGATGCTTGTTTTTGTTCAGCAACGATGTTGGCCTCAAAAATAATGCCAGAAATTATAGAAAACCATTTTGAAGTTTCTGGGTGTGCGAATAGCTGCAATAAATTTGTTTCAATTCAATCTTGATAAACCATGAAAATGCTTATGACACTTTCATATAAAAGCACCTCTGCACTCCGTGTCCCACCTATGAAAGGGCAGGGGGCAATGCCCCCGTCGTGCACCCGCTCCCCGGCGTCCCTGGTTGTTGTTGGCCGACGACACACACGAAAGGTCCGCCACCCGATGCCTGTCACCTGCGGCGATACAGCAACAGCAGAACGCAAAAAGCGCAGGTTTGTAACACTGAACACCTTGCGACGATCACGAGTTAATAAACGACTTTGAAAAAGACTTGACACTTGTTGCGAATAGCACAAAGGTAAGTTAAAACAGATAAAATTTTGGAGCAGAAATGATCGCTCACAGTGACAAAGCGATTTATAGAACAAATAAGGCGTTGCAGCACAAACGGCGGGTGCACGTTTATTCAAAAATAAACTATTTTTCCTATTAAAGTATGATCACATATTGAACTAGTAAAGCAAGTAAACTGTTGAGATGCGATGATGTATTTCAACAGGAAGAGCGTTGTCAAATGTCTAAGTGATTCAAACCAAACTCCAACAAAGTCTTCTTGCTTTTTTCTTGCAGGGCAATGCTTTCATCTTCCCACTTGATTTTGGTAGTGTTAATTTTGTCTATCAACGAGTCCAAGGCCTCATTTAGAACTCTTTCGTAAGCCCCCTGAAAAGGATAACATAATCAGCAACACGAATCAATCCAACGACATTTAGTTAATTTACATGTTAAACAATTGAGAAACTACAACACAAAAAGTATACCAAAGTGCACTTGTGCTGATGGTTTCGTAAACAAACGTTTTCATCGCATTCAAAATTAAACGATTTTGTTGACTTCAACCAGATTCTGCTATTTGTTGAACTTTACTGACAATAATGACAGCAACTTTTTCCGTATCGTTCGAAATGATTTCATTCAAATTTGTGGCTTTGCGTTGTTTCTTCTAGAATGAGGTTGCGCGATTCCACGTTTCACTTTGCTCCAAGAAATCAAGACTTCTGAGGATCAACTATCGCGAGGTGCGAAAGTGACACACAATAAGCTTGAGCCGATTAATGCCGCTTTTATTTCTAGGTCCTCAGCTACCTCACAGTGTGGCATGCATACTGAAGTGTGGCATGCGTACTCAACGTAAGTTGAGTGTGGCATGCATTACATATAAGTTTTTGGCCTCAGTCGCTAAAATTCACACTTTTTCCAATTCAAGTGAAACTGCAAAAATATGAGTTTTCTGAAAGCAAACTGAATACTTTGGTTAGTGGCCACGATTGATACTCTACATTTGTTTTTCTATATTTTTTGTATAAAAGCTTTTCTTGATACCAGACACCGATGCATACAACCGGGTCAATTGACATTTAAGCAGAATGTACAAGAGGGTGTAACACAATTTGTACTGAGTTTGTAAAAAGCTGTCTATTACTTGAATTTTGTTCAAGAAATGCTGCTTGGGCTTTTTGAATAGTTGAAATCTCAGACCTCAACCAAACCAACCAATCTTGCTTTAGCGCAAGTACTACAAAAAAGTTAAAATCTATGCTCACCTCCATTCCATCAATCCTCATTTCAAGATTTGCAATAAGTTCGTTTTTCTCTTTTTCCATTCTTTCTTTTTCTGCCTTTGTTCTCGCCAAATCACGTTGTGCGTGTGTGAGCTGCTGCCTTAGGTGGCTTACCTGAAATCAAAAGTCAAGCAACATTCAAGTTAAACAGGCGATTGAAAAGAAACGTTGAACAGTTGCAGACTCATTTCAAATTGCCGCGCATTCACATATTAGATGTGCAAAGGTGCACTGTTTATCCCAAAAGATAGAAAACTGAACAATCTTCAGAAAAAAAACATATACTAAGGGTGACCTCCTTTACCTCTGCTTCAAGCTGATGTACTTTGATTCCCATTTCAGTCTGCATAGTCTTGTATTGCCTGGTAAGATCAGCACTAACATCCTTATGATCTAGTTGTTGTTCTACAATGTGTTTTTCAGCTTTACGAAGCTTTTTTGTAGCATCAGCAGCAGTTGCTTGGGATCTTCTGGCAATTTCATTTCGGTGAGCTTGAGGAAAATAGTAAGTGAAGATTATATTCATGCAGGAAAGAACATAGTTGAAGGAATAAATTAAAAGTTTTATTTTCAGTCCATTCACAACATATTTGTAAATGGCTTGCCTTTTAATGTTACTATGTGTGTATAAATTTGGTGATTTGCTTATCGCAGATGAAGAAAAACAACCTAATTATTATCAAAAATAATCTCTTTATGAATGCCAACAACCTTCACCAAAATTTCAGCATCACTTTTTGAGATTTTTGTTGGTGTATGACAAACAAATCATCAATTCATACACACATAAAAATGCTAAAAGGAAAACCATCAACAAAAATGTCTTAAAATCCTCTAAACTTCCAGGCTCTAGGCTGTCATTGACTGATAAAAAATTAGGGGAAGGCGCATCAAAGATTGCAAAAAACTCCACACTGACAAAGTTCATAAGCTGATTATTATGTGGCAACCACAAATTCAATTCACATTACAACAAGATGAAAGGACAGTCAGTATACCTAAATGATCTTTCAAAATTTCTATTTCTCTAATAGTTTTCTTAAATTTGTCTTCTTCTTTGGCTTCGTCCTTCTTTCCTTTTTTGCCCTTCTTTTTTCCTTTTCCTTTCTTTTTTTTAGGAGGCATTGCAAAGCTTATCTGCTAGCAAAACTTTTATAAACTGGTAAAATATGTCTGAAATACAATGAGCAAATCATAGCTGACATGTGGTGCATGCAAAAAGATATTTCATAGCATGAATGATGCCAAGATGCACTTGACCATGGTAAGCAACATGTCATGATCTATTCAATTGCTTTGGCTGAAACAAGCATCACAAAGCAAAACTAAAGAGGATAACAAAGAAATATCAAGCTACCAGGCGTTGATATACAAATGTTGGATGAACCAAGGGTTCAGTGATTCACGTAAAAAACAGTATATATCAGAAATTTTGATTTCATATAAACATAGTAATGTGCAATTAAATATTTGACCAGCATCTCAATTATCTGCTTTGAAAAAAAGGCCTGACTACTGCACTCAAATAATTTGAACTAAAGCAGAACTAGTGGAGCAGACTAAGTTCTTATCTTTGAATTAAGTAATTAACACAACTTCTTTACAAATGGTTACAAATGCATACAAAAACTCTTTAAAAAGAAGAGCTTACAATTACCAAAAAAACTTTGGAATGATGCTGATTGAGCATGTTGCAAGATCATGATAATCAAATTCAAGTTTCTAGAAGATTGAAGTATGGTGAACACATTGCAAGACAAATACAAAATATTTACATCTTGTCACTGTATTCATGCAAACAACAGATAATTGCAATCATGGTTTCATGCACTTAGCCATTGCTAGGCACACAAAGCAATACATGAAAACATAATGGTTAAAGTTTCTACCAACAATTATTGAACCAACTTGTGTTGTTGCCAAATGAATAAGATTCACTTGGTACTGCTAGTATCTTGTTAACAGGGCCTACAACATGCACTTGATTGGTTTTCAGCTGCATGTGATCAACCCATAATGAAAATTAACAATATAAGATCAAGGTATTATGTCTCTCCAGAAACCCAAGGCAGTGTATGCTGCAAGTGAGCAACAATACACTGTAGCAGGTCAAGAAGTTCAAGTACCTTGGGATGGTATTCATGAGAGATAGAGGTGGAACAAGTAGACTGATACTTGAATTGGTAAAACAAAAACAGTTCTGCTTGAGCTTTATCACCCTGTGCTCACAAAATGCAAGCTTTAAAACATTGCAAAGCTGTCAGTTTTTAAATTGGTCTTTGTTCTGATCCTCACCTATGGTCATGAATCTTAAGTAATGACTAAAATAATACTATGCCAAGTGCAAGCAGCAGAGATGGGATTTTTGTGAAGAGTTACAGTGTGACACTTTGCAACAAAGTGTGTAGCTGCGAAATATGTAAAGCCTTGAATGCCGATCCATTTCTCCCAATTGATGCTATCCCAGCTACATTGGTTCAGCCATGTGTTCAGAATACACATGAAAGATCAGCTAGGTGAGTCCTGCTGGCTACAGACACAGGAAAGCGGCCCAGAGGCTGACCAAGCAACATGTGGCAGACTACATCTCAGACCTTGCTTGGTCCTATCTTGATGTGGAGCCAGCAGAACTATCTGAGATTGGTGTTAAGCATGATATATTTTGAGTTCACCTAGGGCTGCTTGGAGATCTGCAGCCTAGATGACCCTTGGTCCTTCGCAGCCTCCAACTCCCTCATGCATTCTATACATCGATGTACTTGAAAGTCATTGCAGTTCCTCATTATAATAATTATGATGGCAACATTCATGCGTTTGTCTTAAAAGCTTGTATTTCATCAAAGTACAGTAAATACATTAGTGCCATCAAGCGTATACTCTATACTACCGCAACTCTATACTACTATACTATCCTCGTCTTTTTTTGTGTATTTGTGTTTTTTCTCTTTACTGCAATGCATGTTAAAAGTCTAGCGTTTTGCGTGTGGGAGTAAAGACGTTACACAATACACACAATCCCCTGCCATCCTCCCCAAAGGAAAAGTGGGCACAAAAATGAAAAATTCATTGAGACTAAAAAACAGTAAACCATGACATTTACTCTGAAATGTTATGAGGTGGAACAAGTATACTACAGCAGCAGCAAGCACCATCATTTTGCTCTGCCCATAACTAAACAGCTCAAAAAAGTATGTTCAAGTTGTTATGATGATTTGCATGCAAGCAACCTATGTATTTTTATGACAGTTGATAGTATGCTAACCACATAGTATTTGGTTAGTTTTTAATGTTAATACCAATTAATTCAAAAGAAGTGTGATTTTTTAGCCTACTATTTAATGGCCACATAGGTTTGAATCTTATCTTAAACTGTAGCATTTCACCACCTAAATGGATTAATTAACTGAAAAAAGTGATGAGATAGATCAACATTTTATTGACAACATAATCTTAAAGTGATGACAATTGATACCATTGAAGAAATAATACATTATTGCAAGTATATGTTAAAAATTAATCCACTGCATAAAGCGCATGCCCAAACATACACTAATTACAACTACAAAAACTGCTGTAGGTTCAATAAAAATAATATTTTTAAACATTAGCCCAATATTCTCTTTGCTATATGTACAATTCTCATTCCATGATCTGTATGACATTTAACTATAACTATAAAATTTATATTTCTATTCAAAGGCTTGCAACACTCACAGTAGCATGCAAAGTACTAAACATGCTTGGAAAAAATGATAGATGCTATTATTACAATTACAGACAATTTTTACAAAATCTATATTAAGCTTTAAATAAACTACAGTAGAATTTGCCTAATTCGTCACCTCAAGGGGAATAGAAAAAAGTGACGAATTAGGTGAACTGACGAATCATGCAAACAGGTGAAAACTCTATCATAGAAGCTCGTATACTTTATCACAGTAACTCGTATACATAGTGCTCTTATTTGCAGTACAATACAACTTTATGACGCTATGGTTGAATACAACAATTGATTTCTCTGCTCTATATGGACCGTTCAATTTAATCAAGCACCTTTCAAATCTTTAATAAACTTTTCCGCGTTCTCTCAATGGGGAGTCATGTTTTGCTTCCAACCTCGTGAATAAATTCGATAAACAAATTGCGAGGTGCAACAATTCTCAGATAAAGATTCTTAATTTGTTTGAATTCCCATACATACTAGCTGCTTAGACATCAAAAGCAAAATTGCAAATGACGAATTAGACGAACAAAATGCTTCTTAGGGATAGAAAGAGATGACGAATTAAGCAAATTGACGAATTAGATGAACAGAAATGTACACGAAAGATAGGGATTTTGCCGGGACTGACGAAAAAGTGATGAATTAAGCGAATTAGACGATGACAAATTAGACGAGTTCTACTGTATATCATTCTGTTTGTTCTAAACACAAATTGCATGATTTTCATTAGCAATACTCATGCAGCTAAGGCTCAGACAGTTGCACGTAATATTAGTTTACCCATAATTCAAGTTCAGACTGTTGGGACTTCACTGAATGTCAAAAACGTCAGCTGTGCTTACTAGTTAACAGTTGCCATTACTAACCAATCATTTCATACATATGTTCTTGACGTGGTGTCACTTGTAGAAATAAGAAAAATTTTGAAAACTACCACAATACCTTACTTTCTAGTCAGAATGATTAGTTTTAGTAACAGCATTGGTAATTCACTAATTGGTTAGTAATTTTATGAATATGATTCAACAGTACAACAATGAAGCTGTAACTGTTTCATCATGGAGATATAAAATGAATTACTAACAAAATAATATCAAAATGGCAAAGTAGGAGGATGTATGATCCGTATGTCAGAGAATGTTTTCCCATAGCTATTCCAAAACCCTCTAGCAAAAATATCCAACCTTGCATTGTCAGTGGTGTTAGCTATTTTTCTCAAACTTGTTTTCTGAGATTTAATGAAGTATGGGTTCTGTTTGAACATCTTGGCAGACCTCTCTCAATAGCTGTGTCTTGGAGCCTCTCAATGAATTACATTATGCCTCATTGATCTTGATGTGTATCTGTAGGTTAGGCTACACAAACTGTTTTTTTACTGCACAATTCTTTGGCTGAATGCATTAACTATCACACATGCCACCCTATCTCTCAGGCATATAGATACTGTGCCTTCTGATTATCTTTATTGGTGATTTGAGTATGCAGGTACATCTTCATCATGGTTTGCACCATTCATAATTGCTTATGACATTTTATACATAGCCTATGATGTTCTATGCTTTCAATAGGCATACTTTGTATTCATTGTGTTTTTATTTTAAGGCTGCTGCATGTTTTTTTCCTTTCCTAAATTGCTTTGCCACAACATATTTCTCACCTATGTGATTACTTCACATCTGATCTTCCCTTGCTTGTTCATAATTTATTCACTCTTTAATGTGTTGCTTGCATTACTTCATGTGTTAGATTGTTGCATAACCTAGACCTACCAGCCAAATACAGTAGCCTAGTATGGTATTATACTACCCTAAAATTCAAAAGGATAAAGTCAAAAAAAAAAACCAAAAAACTAGAAGATTTAACAAGCTAAAGACGAAGCGCAAACAGGAATCGTATTGCCCAGCGGTATCCTACAGTACTTTTCAAGCAGCTTAGGCCTAGCAGCATACGATACTGCATCCTGCATGTTGTTTCAAACATGGATAAATTTTATCCATGTTTGTTTTATCATAACACAGTTGCTTGATGGCATAGCCTAATAAACTCACTGTGGTGTATCGGTACTGTAGTAGCTACAAAATAAATCCTATTTCTCAAGGTTATTGCTACGACTCACATGATTGTGCTGAATATTGTTCTGTTGTAAACTATGTAAGACGAAATTCTAAACCACGGAAAATATTGAAGCAGTGGCAAGAGCGTTTCCCAGTACAGGCACCCGAACCAACCAAAAGCTTTGGTAACAACGCAGTGTTTTCGTACATGTTTTTCCACAAACGTGTAAATGTTGTAGGGAAACCAAAGAATTTTTGCTGCAGCTATTCAAGATTCCCTTGTAAAAACACAAGTTGTTAAGAATCAGCTGAAATCAATGGATGTCATTACAAACAAAAAAAATATATAATTGGGCATAAAACTTTATATTTTATTCTCATGTGACTTCTTTCTTACTTGTGTATAAAATTTCCTTTTCAAAACATTTAAGAATAATGTCTTCAAGGTGGCTTGGGTAAAAGTTGGCACACGCATGAAAATAGAACCTTAAACCTCAGGCATCAGGCAAATTTACGAAATTTACTTCGTGCTTCCAGCTCAAACCTTACTTTTATTGACAATGTAGCAGAAAAAAGGCAGTGATTTGCAAAAGTCAAAAGACTNGTCAAATTGACATCGTGAAAACGGTATTTTTCGCTGCACTNCTTTTATTCAAAATAATTACACAACAAATAGTATTGGTATAAATAACTGTTTGCTTTAAAATATCATTGTTTTGCAATGCCATGAAAATAAGCCAATGCAAATCTAACTGATGCATTGCCGACTTACGGTGACATTGAAATCACAAGATTTGGTATTTAAATACTGTCATGTACCCAATACGGAAAAAGTAATTCACATACTTTAGAACTTCAGCATAACAAAACCACTGTCAATGACATATTTTTTTTTGTCCGAACACGATCTATGTTATTTCATTCTAGACATGGAGGACATTTGATACATTGTTTTTACTTCAGCTCCAACACTAGAGGCGCTGTCGTTGTATTGCAAATGATAAATTGACAATCAGCTTGAAAATGTCATTTGTGATCATAACTTAGGCTAAGCTCGACTTTGAAAACGATTTGAGGACATATCTACGCAAGGTGAGTTTCGGAAACTAATTTTTGCGCCTACGCTTGCATATTTGTGCGATAAGAAATGGGTCAAAGCGTAAATTCATAGTTACGCGTTGCAACTCCTTGACGACATTGTACTGCGCAGGCGCTTGGCACATGCTCAGTAGTCATATTTAGCGTAACCTCATGCAATCCTGTAAACCGCGGGAAAAATGATTTGCAGTGATAATGTTAATGTACAGTACAAGTACGCCATCTGTCTTTCGCTGTCTTGCATCTTTTTATTTTGAAATGATTTCTTAGTGTCACAAACAAATCCTAGCACCCTGGCTTAGCCTACGCAAGTACGTTTTCAAGACCTGCTGTTTCGTAGGGCGTAGATCAGTCGGCTGCCACAGCGACCAAGTTCTGTAATACTAGAGTAGATTATACAGTACACTTGTGTAGTGTGGATGTAGGTGGGATGATGGTGTGAATGGTTTTAGGAGGTTTTTGGTGGTTATGCATTCAGTGATCAGATTGCTTGCCCATCATTTCAGATGTGTCATGAAAATGAATATTGTAATGTCTGTGTATTTATATTGATTCAACATTTGTGTTCCCTGCTTGCTTTTCATTTTGTCACTTTTGCATTTGTTGTCTTATGTTTAACGTATTTTTTCACTAAAGTAAGCAAGCATATATCTTTTAATGTATTTTTTCACTAAAGTAAGCAAGCATATATCTAAGATGCTTAAAAGCGGGTGATCCTTTTGTCCATTTTTGCCTACACCAGAGATATTAAGATCATGAGATATTAACCAAAGTTGCATATGCAAGTCATATTAGAACAACCCTTTTCCCAGAAATTAAACAGTATTTTTCGTGTTACTATCTGAGATTCATATTTAGCTTAATTGTTTCTGTGTACGCTATAGTATCACAATTGACAATGTATGCATATAACAGCTTGATGGATGAGTTCCCCTGATTTAGTGCCATATTAAACTGTCCACAAACGCTTTTTGTCTATCAACATTGAAACCATTATGAACATATTTTGGTTAATTGCAATGGTCTGTTAGGATATCTAGACCTAGTCATAGTGATCTAAAACATCTTGTCTTGGTCAAGTGTAGCTCTTCAAAAATACACATGACATTGCTATATAAAAAATTGAAAGTGGTTTAAGTTGTAAGCAAAAGAAATAAGGTGCTATTTTACTCTTTACTTTCATTCAACATTAAAAAATTCATGAAAAGAAAACATACAGAATAGGAAAGCAAACAGTACATGCAGAGTTGAGATATATAAAAAGATAAACAGTATTGGAATTAAAAGTAATTTTTGACAAGTACTTATTTATGATATTCAAAGAGCAAAAATTGTATCCATTCCCATGCAGAGGGTTTAAACAGCTCTAGCTCAATCTGCTGGCTGGTTATGACCTTTAGCCAAATATGCCCAGTGTTACCTCTTGTGGGACTTGAAATTTACCCAAGTTTTGTTTTTTGAGCCATCATTGTGGCTCCAGATAAAGACTCAGATGATAGCCTAAATTAAAAAAAAACTTAGCTAAAAAAATGGCTTGTTGGTTGGTGCCAAAGACCAGGTAAAAATAATTAGTGGACTTAGTATGATTCAACAGTCACCGTGTATGAAAATGATGGGATGTATATAAATGTGAAAGCCTTCAAATCCTGGCTAGCTTTATTTTCCAAGCGTATTTCAAGCAAGTCATTCACTCTTTTCTCCACACAAGCCACCCTCAAGGAGACTAGTAAAAAGTGAAGAAATGAAGTAAGTCACTGGGTGACCTGCACAGAATCCTGCTATCAAGTTTCTGATTTTGAAAAATTTGACTTACCACTTCAGATTTTGGCCTACACCTTGTCACTAGATACTCAAACAACACTACAAGAGCTGCAGTTGGAAATGATTTATCTCCAGTCTGACCTTGTCTTGAAAGAGAAATTTAATTCTCTGAAACTGTACATGTAATTTTTATGCTTCAATAGGCAAAATAGTATTCCCAAACGTCTAGAATAGTGGTTTTGAAACTTTTTTGCACCGCAACCCACTATAACCTAATGACTGCCATCGAAAACACAAATAAAGTGAATGTAATATAGCTGTGCGCATAAATTAACTGCTTGTGATCCTTCCAAAAATGGTTCATAACCCCTCTTAAGAGTTGCAGGTTGAAAACCACTGCTCTAGAAGATAGCACGAATGTTAGTGATTGCTTGTGTCAACATACGTGTGTGAGATGTTTAGCCTAATGAACATTACCAAAGCTTGCCACAGATGAAAGTCACCTGACCAAAACCTGAGAATTACCATAACAAATTCAATTCGACACTGGATATACTGGCTGAAAAGGGAGATCGAGCATGATACTGTTACAACTAAAATACTGACATTCTTTGCTGAGTTGTAAAAAATGCTTTCATAAAATAACTTACCATATTGAACCTTACATCATATGTTTGTTACAAGTTGCAGGCAGAACTTTATGTTGTGGCATTTGCATATCATAGTAGTTTAGTCAAGCAATTAATCCATCTGTTCCTCGTTCGGCTTGCTATCAAATTTTAATAGCCTGCATGACCTGCAAGTGCATGAATTAAATCCAGAGGTAGTTGATTTGAATGTATTTTCATAATACCATCTACTTATGACACTTCATTATTGAGTCCAAATTATATTTACTGGGGTGTTAAGAGTATAGAGAAATATGTGCTTGCAAGCTTATCGTTTGTAGCATAAAAATTTTTTGGGACTATTGAGCATATATGAGCACTCAGCAGACTTTGTTAGATTTCACCTTTGATAATGCAAATTGCACTTTTCCTGAGCTGCTTCAGCATCCAACTACGCATAAATTAGATATGCAAGCTTATTCCATTCACTTATTTGTGCATCCAGCTGTTTGACACCATGTTAAAAGCTTATGTAACTGAGGCTGGGTAAAACTTTTAACACTTTTTGTACTAGGTGGTTCCCCAAAAATAATGGGATGGATACTAGGCAGTTTTGAGAGTTTGCCATGTATCTGTCTGTTTCATGAAACATGTAATTGAAGTACAAACATGGACTTCATTTTTTAAATCTGTAATTTTTCTTTGTAGTTTTTGTAAATAAATGTACAAAATTTCAAGAGGAAAAGATTACAGTCTGCTTCCTACAAGTACCAGATGCATATTAGTACTTAACCTGTTTCTGTCTTGTAAATTCCAAGTACATAAAGATACGTAGGCCAGTAGAGAAAGTGTTAAGACTGATTCTGCAGTGTAGTGGGTGAAGATATTAGAAATAGTGATGTTGAGTAGCAAGACTTTACAACATATATCAATCATGAGTCAACTTTCAACAGGTAATTAAAAAAATTTAAATGGTTTTATATCATTCTATTTTTATATGTATTGCATTTCACTTATGCCTGAGGTGAAAAAAGAGCCTTTAGGGGTTATTCTAAGTATCATTGTGGTATGTTATTTTCCTGTTCGTTCTCTGCCCTATTGTTGCTTTGTAGTCATGATGTGCTGACTTTTTATTGTCTTTAACATGTTTTGGTGCTAGGTATGTTCCAGAACATGCTTAGTTTTTTAGCACAGGCTGCCAAAGTAAATTCTAGAATGTACTTCACTTTTTTCTGCATCAGAAGTACCATGCGAAACCCTTTAGCTAGTACATATTTTCAGAACATCTGAGTGCCTTGCTATTGTTGCACAGAGTGGTATGTATCTTGGAGAGTCTTTTTCTCGTTAGCTTAATGTGATGCAACTTTTCTGTGTAGCATGCTCCTTTTGCTCTTAGCATGGTGTACCCCTCTTGGATTTTGGGTGATTTTGGATCGCAAAAGCCACTTTAGTGGCTAACGCAGTTTCAGCAATGACTCACCAGCAGATACTGCTAGAGAGTTAACCAAAACATCAGAAGATGCAGAACGTCTTGTATTTTGATTTTTTAAAATTAGGTACTTTTAGGTTTTGAATTTTTTTGGCCTGTGTGACATCACGAGGTGTCCCAATGATATTTTTAGGGCTGTGAAAAAAATTTTAGTGCCAATATGTCAGGGTTTTTTTTCAAAAGAAACCAGATGAAAATCTGCTCCTTTTGAGGCCTTGATGGACTCTCTAGTACTATCAGTTAGCAAGTTATGATTGAAATTTGGCTCTTCAAGTCACTACAATGTCTTTGAAGGTCTTAGAAAGCCTAATTTTTAGCCAGAACTTGACAACTGATTGCATTAGACCAGGGGTTCTGAATCTGGGATACATGTACTCNTAGGGGTACATTTAAGGTTAGCAGTAGAAGGGAAAATATATATATTTTAGTTATTTCCAAATATTCATACCTGTTTTTTTTGGTCATAGACCGAAACATTTTTGAAATGACCAAACAAAGTTAAGTCATTTCGGTCAGAATGTTTAAAATATAGGCTGAAAACCACTGTTACGGCAAGTTTTAATACAACTGTGAGACAAATGACGAAAATATTTCAGTGGCCAAAATGTCTCAGCAAAGAATGACCAAAATGTTTCAGCAAAAAAAAGCAGATTCGTATATCAGCCATTATTTTCAAAATTGTTATTAACCTATGGTTTATTTAAAAACATACCTATGATTAGTCATGATCAAATATTTAGGAAAAAATCGATCAAACAGGTATCAAACATGTTTCAGTTNAGTACAGAAATTTTCATGGTATATGNTCTTCTGTTGAAATGATGAAGGGGTAATGGTCAGAGAAACGTTGGGAACTCCTGCATTNGAGAGTCAATCAAGGCCTCAAATGAACGAATTAATTGTCTATTTTCTCTTGAACAAACAAACTGATAAATAGCCACTTGAAATTTTTTCACAAGCCCCCAAACTGTCANTGTGAGCACGTTGTGATGTCACAATGCTAAANCGCCGTATTTGATGGTGATTAACATCCTNTTTAACGATGATAATTGTATCCTTCCTTAAACTTCTTCGAAATACATCTTCATTTAGTTTGTTTACAAGGTATAAAAGTTGTTAATTTCCCCTAAAACTGTTGGCACTTAACATACTTTTGTGAAAAATCATCTTGGTGCCAAAACGGTTGAGGTTAAAAAATAATCGTATTCACCACATTGATTTATTAGTAAAACACTTTGTGATCAGAATCAGCAGCTTTGCCTGTGTGGTGCTTTATATCACTTAATTATGGATACATGNAGTCAGNATCCTAGAAGAATTATGAAAGGGTGGGCAGATTCCTTGAAAGCCCTACTTCACTTGTTATCTCACCACACACACATGTTACAAGCATACATTTAGCGACTTTCAGCACTTGAGTTCTTTACCAGTCATACACCAATTTTTTTAAAAGACTGAAAAGTCAAAGTTTGGTCATATTGTCCAAAAATATAGACCAGTGAATATTGTTACAGTGAGTTCTAATACAATTATGGGACAAATGACCAAAGTGTCTCAGCAAAAAGAAAAACTCAGCATCACTTGAATTCCAAACTATCTTTTTTAGATACAGTAGTTAAAAATTTTTAAAAGTGTCTCCTCTTTCGCTGACTCACTAACAAGTCCTGAGCTTCGGTTAACATGAACTATCATTTGAAGTGCAGTACACCACCAGCCTATTTTTGTGATGTGGTTATCGTGAATGTAATACAGTTTTTGTTTTTTTGTATTGGTAAAGTAAGTTAATTCAGCCACATGTCCAAAAATATAGACTAATGCAGGGGTTCCAACCTTTCTCTTACCATGTACCCCTTCAGCATTCCGACAGATGAGCATGTACCCCTTCAGCATTTTAACAGATAAGTATGTACCCCTTCAGCATT
>JGI24158J21664_10004055_pt1 | contig 18692 bp, 8 predicted proteins | sample Ectturendosymbi3_FD_21664 | JGI IMG/M metagenome (IMG submission 21664)
CATCTCACACTGAAATGCACGAAAGATCAATCTTCCACTTCTGTGACTGTTTCTTAGTTTCGAAATGAGTTTTTCAACACTACGACCCTGTCTAACTAAATTTCACGCAAGATCCGAGCAACCCCTGGTGTGTGTCGTCTTAAACAACCCTTTACCCAATCGTGAAAAACAACAACACAGCTTATCATGCATTTAGGAAATATTGAATGCAGGCTAGAGGGTTTCTAAGTTATCGTTTAAAATATTTCTGGCCGAAAGTTATCTACTGCATTTGTCTAGGGTTGTCGGGTGCTCGGTATCAAACCAACCTTTCCGGCATTTTATACCTAATTTAGCAGAGGCCAGTAAAAGGCCGGTATTTTGAAAATCATTGCCTGAAGCCGGTAGTGTGAAAATAAATAATTTGCCGTAACTTCAAAAAGAACTAACGCAGAATTTCTCAAATTATAATGACTCTAGTAGTGAATCTTGTCAGGACAGATCCTTCAGCGAAGTTTTTTTGCTGCTGTTGACGCAATTTTTCGTGCGGTTGCAACGTCACACTGTTACATGTAAGTTACGTAATTTAGAACAGTTCNTCGAGAGCACTGGTTAGTTTAACAGTAACTTGTCTTAGGCACGCCCAAATTTNAAATTAAGAAACTTGGGCCCGCCCTTTATCGTTCGAATTTGCGCTCAGTTTTATCATCAAACGAAATTGTATTCACTCATGGTTTTATTATTGTAACTTTAAGCACTGCGCTATAAATCTCATATACATCAGAAAGATAATCGAAATCAACAGGGGTTTATACTATTAACATAGGGTAATGCATGTAAGAAAAGTTACTGTAAACAACAGGCGTTTAACAAGAGTTCAATTATTTCATGGGGGAAGAGAGTGAACCGTAGTGCCATAAATTTAATAGGTTTCAGTCTAACAGACTACCTGTAGACTGTTCAAGCCTGGTAATGCCCACGGCTTAACTTGCTGTTCCTCTTAGGAGAGTCAGATGAAGACTGCGTGAACCTGACGAATGTTCGGGTGTTTATGTTCCGGAGCGCTCCGATCTCCTCGCTTCTCATTGGCAGATTATTACGTCTCGAAACGTCAACTTAGTTCTCGACCAATCACGTTCGAGAGTGGTGCTCTGACGGTATCTTAGGCTCCGCCCACCGTAACTCGGACTGGTTTTCATTGTGGTTCGTTTTTATCCGTTCAGATCGGGAATATTATTGATAATTTCTTATGCGATGTTATCGAAAATGTTTTCTATAATGTTGTGGGTTACTCTCTTCCTAGGTGGGACTTGCGATTACATGTGGAGTATAAGTACACAGTACAACGTCCTTATAAGCTAAGTGTTTTTAATTGTTTCCTTGTTCCAACTCTGTTCGCATGGCATTCTGTCCATTCGGTGATGCGACTTGTTGGTGTTTCAATATTCGTACCAAACACTGTTATTCTATGGAACCATTGACAAGCTTCTAATTCGTTTTCTTGACTTGCTTTGAAGTCTTCTTTTGTTTGTGTTTCAGAGTCACGGGATGTTTCATGTTGAGGATGCAACGCGAACTCAACATTCCTTCCCGCTCTGTAAGATTTAAGATGTCTGGTATCTTTAGAAGAGTTGGATAAATGAAGTAACTGAAGATGCTAAATAAATTGGAAGTTTTTCATTGATGAGAACATTGTGTTGAGTTCGTCTTGGCTCCTCAACAAATATCTTGTGATGCTGAAAATGTCTTGTGATGCTGTTCCTCTTATTTAGAAGGGAGCTGCCACAATGGTTTAGATGATTTCTTCCCAGAGGATATTCCTCTAACAGAAACGATAGTGGTGTAATTCTTCTCCATTCCTGTAAGACGATTCAGATCGAAAATCTTGATCGAGCTATCTTCTGGAATTGTTTAGATGCTATGTTCCCTTTGGCGACATATAGTATGGTTCTCGTAATATGGTCTTCTTCCGGGATACTTGAAAAGAGGTCCTTCGTTAAGGATGTGAAGTCTTGTGAAGGTTCCTCCTGAATTAGTTCAAGAATCGATGTTGTATTCATGGGGATCATTGTCGAACTCGTATCCATGTGAAAAATAAAAGAAATTAAAGACTTTATGGTTTTCAAGATAATTTTGCAAGAACCTTCTTTCATGAATGAGATTCGTAACCCATTTTACTGAAGGATATTATCTTGCGAATAAAATTTTTATATCATTTGTGTCTTGAGTGCAAAAGTGAAGTTTTCTGGAAAATTTCCAAACTGTAAACTTGATGCAACGGCATCCGTAGGCTCTTCTTTTGTCTGCTTCATTATAAAACAACATGTTTTTACCAAGACGACAGTCAATGTTGTTTGACTGATTAANTTATACGGTCGGAAAGTTCTTTGACATCTTAAAAATTAGCACATTTTGGTCAACAATTTCTATGATTTATCCGACTAAANGAGTGACAAGAAATTTCTGTTGAACTTCCTTATGGTCAAACAATCTCCCCTTTCTAGGGTGTTTCTCATACTGGATGTTGACAAAGATTCAACGTTGTAAATGGCGTTGTATCTCATCTTTCGAATTTGTTTCCACATTTCAGTGAATCGGTTTGTTTCAAAATTAGTTATCTTAAGGGTTTGGATTTTCATACCAGATATGACCTTTTTTCTAAGCACTTTTCAACCTTTGTTTTGAATACGTGGTCACTCTGGGTATGGTGATTGATGAACGGAAACGTATAAAGTAAGATGTTATCATAAAAGATAGCATCACAAAGTCTTTAGACTAATGTCTCCGATGCAAGTTTTTCTGATAGAAATAATTGTCAACGAATATAACTTGCTGACAATTTCTGATATGTGAAATCTCAAGAGAAAATTACCATAGTATTTTTCATCGGGACTTTTTATAATAAATTCAACAAGTTTCAAGGTGAAGCAGTCTTTAATGACATCAAAATTATAATCAAGGTATGTTACCTAATGTCTCAGAGAGCATACTTTTCTTATTTTCATAATATCAGTTGGCGTGGCAATTTAGAGTTCTGACGCATTGATATTAGAGAAACTTATATACTGTTTAGGAACAATTTTAAGATTACTTCCAATCCTGATTGCGTCAATCATTTTACAAAATGTTATCGTCAATTCTATCATTACTGTCGAGGAAGTAGATACCATTGAGAATTAAATTTTGTTACAATTGTAACAAAACTTAAGTTTCTACATTTGTACTATGAAAACAGAGGGAAAATACACTTTTAACTCAAAATCCACATGAAAAACTTCATAAGTTCGAGAAGAGTGATAATAAATTTACTCGTCCCTTATATCATTGGATATTAGGACCAGATGAAGGTCGTTTTCGATGCTTGTAAGAATTATGTCCAAACTTATTTGATATGCAATTAGATTTTTTCCTATTGCGACAATATCTAGCAATGTGACCGGTTTTGTTGCAATTATAGCATCTAATTTGAGAAAGATCTTTGGCCATGAGGATCCTTCTGAAAGAAGGATTCCTAGATATACGTTCAGCCAAAGTATGGGTTACTACAATTAGTTGTAATGGGGGCAAGTGGATGTCTTCTTGATTTGCCTTTGGTTCAAGTGGTCTGGGACTAACTTTAGGATGTAAAAGATTTAAGAGATCACTTATAAGTCAACAATGATGATTAAACTCTCGTTGTAAATTTTGTGTACGTTTTCGAAATTCTGTCGTGTTTTTCTTCCCGAAATTTTGCGAATCATTTTTTGAAGTTGCAGTTCTCTTGGTTTTCTTATCGTTACTTACCTTCGGTGATGTTTTACCTTGACTGTTTGGGACTTTTTCTATCAAAGAACTTTGTAGGGATTCTTCCAGATTTACAAGAGTCACATTCGTTAGTAGAAAATCCTGTCCATCATGGATATTGTCTTGATCTTCAGTAATGTTTTTATTCGACTCTTCTGATGGACCATGCAGTTGTTCATCTAATGGGTTTTTTACTTCCGAGATTAAAGATTCTGTAGGTTCTTTCTGGTTTTGTAAAGGATCATTATATGGTTTTTCCTTGGTAAAGTTTTTCATATATTGTAAACAATTGGGTCTTTCAACTTGATAAGCATTTTGATGTCCATTCTTCGTTCCAACAATTATCACGGTTCGATCATCAGAACAAGCTTTCGGTATTACAAATGTGGTTTCTGTTTCATACATAGAGGATGTTTCAGCGTTAGATACTGAACAATTGGAGACTAATCTCTCCAATTCATATACACTATTCATGGTTATGGTTTTCTTGTAACGACAAACAATTTTCATAAGATAGCCGTTATTATTTTCACAATTATTACAACGAATAACTTTTTACTTAAGAGTGAACAATTCATGATACCAAATTTTGCTTTCACCTTCGTATGATAACGCTATCTAATTTACGACATTTTTGACATGAAGAATTTGAACAGCTATTAACTCCAAATTTGAATGCAAGAGCAATTTTTTAATTCAGTGGTTAGTTCACGACGTTCTCGCATTATTACTCTAGGCGAGTATGGACAGTTTATCATTACATGTTTTCGTTCTTTGCAATTATAACATTGAACATTTCTACTTTTCTTTCTTCTAATGAAACCCTTTGTTCTCATTTTTGGTGTTTCTTTCTCATCTCTGTTTGAACCTCCATCTTACTGCATTTTCTTCCCATTCTTGGATGTATCCTGTACCATGATGTTTATTCTACGGACCACCTCTAGAAATTTCTGTTGTTCTTCAGTACTGTAGCCTGTCAGTGTCTTTAATAATCGTTGAATTTCAGAAGTCATTTTTACTCACAGTTAACCTTAACACTTTGAGAGACGGCGTACGATATATTCGTACTTGGCTCTATCGCTATACTGCCGGTATGGTTTTGCGCGTGATGGTTGAGCGGGCAAGGTGCTGTTTGAAAAGGCTGTGCTGGGGAAACCATGCACACTAGAAAAAAACTTCCTACATATGAAATGTTCAGCTGATCGTCTAGTTTCTGATGAACAAAACCAAAAAAGTTTCCACCTTATTTAGATGGGTGTATTGGGTGAAAACTGGGGTGGATTTACTGTTTTTTTTTACTTTGAAGGTTCACTGCGCTTCTTCAAAACATTGTAAAATATTCAAACTCACAGAGTATGTTGCTAGACCTATTTTCAAGCATCCTGTAAAGTTTCAAGTAATAAGTTTCAGAGGAAAAAAGTTATAACTGTTTGTTTAAGACCTCAGCCTAGAAGGGATTTTCCGCTTTTCGATTGAGTACGCAATCGCATGTGTGCTCCAAGGCTTTACATACAGCCTAACAATCGCTTTGCCTAGGCTCGATTCGCATAAATTTTGCAACAGCACTTCATGAGCTTCACGTTTCAGTATATTTTTGCTGCACACACTGCAAATGAAAGGTGTTTCGACAAATTCTAGTACGCGAAAATAACCCAAACACATGCTGAAATTTATTTAGACATCGCCCGAACATTCCTCAGTTGTCAGCTCTTGACAGCTGAAACAAGACAGCACCACTTCTGTTCTAGTAACAGGAAAAATCTGCAAAGCACAGAAGATGCTGTTATCACCTTGTGGAAGCATTGTATTTAGTTTCAGATGCAGAAAACAAGCAGAAAAAAAATACAGCGGTTTCCGTCAGCCGGTCGTCGATAGGCTAGGACTGTTGCAAAGACATGCGACGCACGCGCGTTTAGATGCTTGGCGCAAAGGTAAACAACTCAAGAGAAATAACGCTCGGTCTCACTAAAATTTTATTAATTGGCAAATTATTAATTGTCGCTTAACAATACTGATTGCCTCTCTGTTTTTCCTGTGCTGCTTACGATTTACGACACAACTTAGATCTGGCGCTTTTGACAAAGTGGCCGGTACTTTGCAAAATGCATTTAGCAACCCTGCATATGTCACCCAAACGATCTTAAAATTAAGAAAAAGCTGGAGGGGCCAAATGGGGGGCCAAGCAAAAATCTGGAGGGGCCATGGCCCACCCAGGCCCCCCTTAGAATCGCCACTGTGCGTAGTGTTGCGCGAAATCGATGTCCTAAAAAAATAATTAGCTTGATTGATTCGCTTGCTTGTCACCTTTGTGGGGACTGGTTACTTGAATGCAGATATGTGCAAGTTTAAATCATTGCAAAAAGATGAAAACAGAGCCCAGTCGGCTGATTCCTCTATATCTTTGACAATAAACCGAAAGCTTTCAATTGTTGATGTTAGGAGGGTTATTTTTCGCAGCTGGTGCCGGCCGCTTGATGCATTAAGCTAAATGCACATGTGCATTGCACAGCTTTGAAACTACGCACATGTGCACAGGGTTGCCAAATGAAAATTTCAACAAAAAGCCAAACAACGCTCAAAAGAGGATAGAAAAATTCCAAACCGACTGTTTGAAGGCCAGAAAAAAGCCAAACTTTATTTGCTGTATTGCCATTCCTTTGTCACAAAAAATATCTAAATTACAAGAATATCAAAGCAATTTTCAAAATTGAAGGTTAAATAAATCTTGCTTGGCATTGCACTAGAGCACTGATCTTCCCTGACTTTTCATGGTTTGTGAAATTGCACAGCTTGAGTAAAATGATGCCACGGTTTGCATACCGATCCATCTGTGTAGCTTTCTACACAAAAGTCTCTCCCATTCATTCTTGCACTTAATGACCACAATCATAAGAGTGCTTCCACTTCGACGTAATTATCGCATTTCTATCGCGAAGACGCAGACCTCTCTGCAAAGTGCTGAGACTGTTTAGTGCTTATAACACAGCAGACACTACACAGTGCAGTGAGTGCACACATTTCCAGTGATTACGCAAAAACTTAATTTCGAATCTAGCATCCCTCAAATATTACTAATATCGGAATGCGGGCGTTTTCTATAGCATTCATCACAAAAATTTTGCAAATGTTGCCGAAAAAATGGAACAGCAATATTTTCCTTCATAAGAACCTATTTCAGCGTAAAAATGGCCAAAAAAAGAGCCAAAAGGCCAAACATATTATTTAAGGCCAGCCAACTTGAGATGAGGCAAAAAAAGGTCAAAACGCCAACTAAATTTTTTTAGGACAACCGACTTGAAACGAAAACAAATTTCTGAAATTTGGCTTAAGAAAGGCCAATCTGGCAACCATGCATCTGCATTGCACACCTTTAAAGTCAGTTTTTTTTTAAGGAAAATGTTAGGTACCCGGTATGGATCTGTATTGACCCTATTTCTCTGATTCTGGGCAACCGATTTTTTTCTGATTTTAGGGACCCGAGAAAATTTTCTCTGATTCTAGGGACCCGATTTGAAATACTAGGCACCCGAATCGGGTCCCTAAAACACCTTAAAAAAACATGCTAAAGCATTCAACACTTATGCTGCTCTTTCAAAAGCTGGAATTGTGTAAAAAACGGTGGTCGGTCAGTTTCCTCGTGAATATTTAAATAACCATTTTTTTGCACGCAGGCTATATAAACTTCGTTCTACGCAAAACTACTATTGCGAAAAAATTGAACCATGCAGAATCAAGGACCTCAGCTTACAATAATTGTTTCAGGGGGTTTTCACATAAAACATAAAACAACGTAACATGTTTTGAAAATCTGAAATGATCCATGAAAATTTTATGGCAGGCTTTGATTGCCCGGTTTGCCCCACACTTTGGTTGCAGACCCACATGCGCATTAAACCCTGTGAAAAACAGTTTTGAACTTTTATTGCTTGACCATTCTCTTGAGTTCTAGTGTAACCCATATTGGATTCCAGCGCAAAACCTGCATTGATGAAGAAGTTTGCTAGCTTACAGCAATCCACTCCCAAGACTATACGCACTCTGTGTGTGTATGGGCGGATCCACCCAGTAAGGTCAGGGGGTCGATTTCAGTAATATTTGGTAGTCAAATCTCCCTAACGGATTCGCTGCTGCAAGAGAGATGAAGAGAGAGATCTACTTCACAACACTCCTATGACAAAATAATGGACAACAACATGGCCTTATATCACGAATGGTGTTTTCCGAAATGTACAAGGTCATGGCGAATAAAGTTATTTCCATATTTTGGCGAGGGCAATCGCCCCTGTGTGAATGTGTGTGGACGTTTCTGCAGTCTATGTTTCATTTATATGTGCATGCAGTGTAAAATAACTTTTCTTATTTCTTATATCATACCTGTTCAATGAATATTATTTTCAGATCACTTTTTTTTAAAAAGAACTTATGACAAAATTTACTACTATTTTCAAAAAACATTTCAAGGTTAGATTTATGAAAATAGACCCTACGTCAGTGGGTACGTCAAACAAACAACACCAAAAATTTTTTGAAGTGCAGCAAAAGGAGCAGTAGTAAATAGCGGTATCAATGGCTCGCTACAATTTTTATTCAGTAGCGGGAGCAGTAGCGTTGCTATTAAATTTAAAAAATAGCGGGAGCAGTAGCAACCCTATTAATGAAGTAGCAGTTGCCCACCTCTTGAAATGGCAAGCGATCGTTATTGTTCCATCACAATAGCTGACCGTCGTGTATGTCACAATCCCACAGTTCTGTTGCTTGGTGGTAGCCTACTGGCACAACACGCCCGATTTAATGCATTAGGTAAGGGTGCTGTGTTGATGCAGTTTTGTAGTTTATTAATATGTGGGGCGTAAAATAGAGGTTCAAGAAATTGCAAATGCAGATTTTAAATTTTTCCAAGCAATTTTTGCACCCCCGTTAAAGTGGCATCCATGCCACGTGCCATGTCTGCCATACCCTAGATACGCCACCAGGGCCCCGACAAGGGCGGGGGCAATGCCCGGAGCGCCACTTTTGGTGAAAAGAAGGAATAACAAATAATCTTTCATGTGAAGGTTCTTTGCTCTATGGTGGGAGGATGAGAACTTCTTTAGATACAGTAGAAAATCTTAAGGTAGGTTCGCTTCGTTACTGTATCACGGCCCTTTGTCACAGAAGACCGATTTGTCTCTGATACTTCTCTACTCGTTCTAATAACATCACTCAAAGGTATTACTTTATTTCATAGATTTTATTGTTTCCTAAAACGCTATTATAATGAACAGACAATAGTACTCACCAATAATAGTGTTTTGATTTGCACCCCTTTTCAAAAAGAACTCTCATGGAACTGTCTTTTAACAAAATAAATTAATTCTAGTTTTAGGTTTCAATCGCATAGTAAAACTCAATGACTTGCCTCTGCTACTGTCACGCTTCGATTTTTAGCGCTATGTTCTGATCGTACAGAGTGTTGCTAGAAACTTCTCAACAGAAGTTTATCATTAGTCAAAGCGAATCGCAGTTTTACTTGCAGCTGTCTAGTTTCAACTCTTCGTTTTTTTGTATCTCACGATGTCAGTGCTTCACAAAGTTACACCACTTTGTATTACAAACCAATAGCATATTACCTTTAATGCAGAATAATTTGCTTAATTAACTGGCAGTGATTAACCCGGGGAAGCCAATTACTGTCGTCCATTTTAACAGAGTTTATCCCGGACAAGCCATTTTCTAGCCTGGTGGGATCCTGTTAGGACTAACCATTTATAAAACTCTTGATCGATATTGGAGGGAACTTACTACAATTCCGCCACCGACTTTACCGTTGGGCCACGGGTCCAAAGGCAGAATGTTTTACTTCTGAATCCAAACTTTAAGAGTTTGAGAGACCGAAGGAGTGAAACAGGTTACAAACGAGCTAAGTTTCAACTCACTTTTTGGTGAGAAATCGAGCCTTTTTATACTCGATTTTTCGGACACTCCCCATTCGTTTGAGTGTCCTGATTGGTTGCTAATTAAATCTCATTAAGTCATTGCTTTATCATTGGTTGAGACGGAACCGCCTCTAATTGCATAATTAGCTGTCTTTATCATCGCTCATTACGTCTTGTGTCACGATTTTCGTGACTAGCTTCAGGATCTGGAGATCAGATGGAGCGTTCTGATTGGTTGAAGTTACTTTGAATCTTGTTTGCATGGATTCGAGGTTAATGCACGTTTTCATGCCTGACTTTTGTCCAACGATGTTTAGTTTTGGGCTTAGTCTCTGTACAGTTGTGCCCGTTACAGGCCTAGCCTGCTGTACAGTAATGACTGTTCCAGGCCTAGCCTGCTGTACAGTNGTGATTTGTTTCCTGCAAAACTTGCCTGTAACATTCACGAATGACNCTGAAGTTAGGGGGGCGGAACTTTTGAACTCGGCTTGGGACGGCGCTTCCCTATGTTGGGACCCTGTACGCCACTGGGTAGGATAGTCAATCTCTTGTTGTCAATTGCACTCACGGTTTAAGCAACACTAATTAGTGTAATGATCTGGATTATTCAATGATACAACACTTGTTAAATCAAATGTGGAAATGAGACAACAGATGTAATCTGTCATCATAGTCAACTATAAAAGAAACCTGGGTGACAAGTGGAAATTGGTGATTCTAATTAAGCAGATGAAGTAAAAAAAGCTATTGCTAGCAATGGATCATTTTCATGACCTCAGATATGTGGAGTGATGCAAATAAAAACAGACAGTACATTGTAGGCCTATAAGCATGACTATCCATTTTGTCAAACAAGTCAACTACAGATGAATTGTCATGTCCTATTCGAAAGTGCTTGATAAATTTATGTTCAAAGGTCGGCATTCATTTGGATATTTTGATGGAAAAATGTTTTTGTTGCTGACCAAGGTAGAAATTTTAAAGGAGCAATTTCCACATTTTATGTTTTCCTTGTTTTTGTCATATAGGCTGCTGCCAATAAATTGTCAGTAAATGTGCCTTTTCATGGGGTAAACTTTTTATCTAAGATGTGAGTGTTCTGGGACAAGCTGATTCAATACAAAATATGAGGGGATGGGGCTGTTTTGCTTATGGATTTATTGCTACTACTAAGTTTAAAATCTATGTAAAAAGTTGTTATTGTGGTGGAATTTGGCATAAAAATGGTCCCGGATTTTTGTACGGGGCCGGATTGTGATTTTTGCATTATATTCGGACCCGGATCGGATTTTGATATTGCCAAAATTTTCGGATCTGGTCGGGATTATCAAGTTTCAATATTCGCACAACAATGATACAGTCCTTTTCGGAGTTCATATCTGCCTTTGGTGGCAACCAGAGGTGGTCTCAGTCACTTTTTCAAACTCCGACTCCGCTCTTGTTACAAAATTTTTGAATCCGGGTTCGGCAATTTTTTTAATTTGAGAATTCGACTCCTGCTGAGACTCTGGTTACAGTCATCGATCCAACCGTAATTTACCCATGCTTTTACTTAAGAAATGACCAAACAGACTCATGCTACTGTTGCGATCGGAAATCCCGAGCGGCTTATGCGCAAAGCTTCGCACTGTGGCAGCAAGCAACAATAGAGTTCGCATGCCATGATCACTCTCCGAGTACGCTAACCGTTTTGTTCAATCGTTCACAAGTTAATATCGGCAGAGCTTCCACGCCATGATCACTCTTGTCGTCACTGTTCGCAAGCACAATCAACTGTTCACCAGGTTCACAAGGATTGCTAGAGGTCACTCACCTAGATCACTCTATTATTGCTTGTTCGCGCCACTTACATATATGGTGTTGTTCTTCGTGCACATCCCGTTGGTGGTGAATCACACAATAAACGCACCACCACCGGAGAGGTTGCAACACTACTGTCGAAATTGAAACATGACTCCGGATCCGGATTTGGTTTTCCCCAAAATTTTGACTCCGGGAGTGGATCCGGTCCGAAAGAAAAACGCAAAATCTTTCAGGAGTCGACCACGGATCCGGGTCCGGTCCACCCCTGGTGGCCACATTTGTTTTTTTCGCGGTGTTGGGAATTTCCCAAAAACGAGCTATCAGAGGAAAGCATGAGCATTAGAGGTAGACAAAAAGCAGTTTGCACTCCGCGGAGGCGGGATGCGGAGTTTAAAAAGTTTGATTGTCGGCGGAGCGGAGGAGGAGGTCACTTTTTTCTTAATTTTCTTTGCACATTTGAAACTCATGATTGATTCAATTTTCTTGCAAAGTTTCATGGTGGATTCGCTTTGCTGACACAGCATTTTTGAAAGCGCACTGGGGTTATTTTACCTTTAGTCGAAGACAATTACCTGTACTTTATGTTTATGTGGAAGGTACAAGAATAAGCCGAGACAACGATTTAGAGTGAAGTGGAAGGGCTCATGATTTGTGGTTAGGATTTGGACTACAGTTCACATAATGCAGAAAAGAAGCTGTCAAAAGCTTGCCATGCCAGTACTGAAACCATTACAAAATTCATCATTCATGCATCTCGAACTGAGCCATTGGAGATGTCACAGTCAACTAAGTAGGTCATGCGTGCCGGACTTGTCATGTAACCACTTCAACCAATCATATTCATCCAAAGGCAAAATAACTCGAGGACTATTTTGCCTCATGAGATAAAACAGGCATTACCTTACATTAAACAGAACCTCCAAGCAACATNCCTGTATTTTNCTGTATAATTTGCAATTTTGCAAAGACAAGGCGGAGTCGGAGTTGAAAATTTCTATGATTTGCGGAGGAGTGGATGCGGAGCGAAACGTTTCCGAGGAGGAGCGGACGCGGAGTCAAAAAAATGACACCATCCATCTCTGATGAGCATGCCAGCATAGACAGGATCATGATTGGATATCCTGCAGGATCAGTGTTGCCACTGCTGTTTTTGTTTCACTAGATCTAGGGTTTTTCTATTTTATCTAGGGTTCTGGGGGCTTTGTTGAAAATCTGGGTTTTTTTGACTCTGGTCAAATTTTAGTAATATGTTGTATTACTGTGTTTTCTATTTGATTCAAGAATAAGTGTACCAGTAGTTTCTTCCACAGGCATAATATATGCAGAGTCATCAATAGCCAGTATTGCAGATATGAGTGGTAGTAGGCCTAAGCTTAACCAAATTGTTTGAAATATAATGGTTTACAGATTAAGCACTAGCTAAGCATAGGTCAGCATTTTAATCTATCTCTGATATGTCAAGGGCTGCTTTGAGCTTGTGCATGATTTTGGAATGCTTTTTGGTTTTGAAGATGCTGTGGTTGAGAATTTCTTCATTGTTTTACAGGCACATTGATGATTGTGATATGAATGTAAAATTTTGAATGTTAAATTTGTAGTCAAATATTGCAAAGAATGCAGTGGTTAAGGTGACAAGAAAACTCAAACCGTAAGACCTTGAATGTATCATGTGCATGTTTAAATTGTGCATTTAAATGAAAGTACAAGAAAGAAAGTGACTATGGATACACCTGTCCTGACGCAATTCAAATAAAACTGTCAGTTGGTCAGGCAAACGTCGGGCTGCTCGTAGCAAACGGTTATGCGTTACGGCTGCTTTGCCAATGTTTTTTTGTTCGACTCTAACCATGCCAACTTTTGTTTTTTTCTTTACTTTTTTTCAGGCTTACGTGTTACCTACATTTTATGGGTTAGTGTTGGGTTAGGGTTAAGGTTAGGTTTAGGGTTTATCTTTTACATTTAGTTTGTTTCTACCAAGCCTACTGCACTCTTACTCTCGCCGTGCGTTACTGCTACGTCACAGGTGGCGTATGAATAAGTCCTCAAATTTCAAGATCCACAGGCATATCTATAGCCACTGCTTACAAGAAAACATTAAACGTTTTTTTAGAAAAGATCTAACTAGCTTTTTTCTGTTACTTCATACATTTGATTTGCTGCTAGCCTACTTGTAAATTGTGATTGTCAGGATGTTTANAAATAGACTTGAACTTGTTAAAAATATGATGTAAATAATGCATATTACCTTAATTTTTATGTGCAAGCATGAAGTACCGGTAGCATGCTTTTGAAGTTTGGTTTTGACGTTTTAAAAAACATTTTGTATGTTGGGTTTTTTTTATTATTTTCTTTTTTTATTTCAAGGTAAATTCTGTTTTTTTTTTCATAACAGAGTGGCAACACCGGTAGAAACAAAGTAAACGTAAAAGATAAACCCTAAACCTAACCTTAACCATAATCCTAAACTTTATGCTAAGCTAACACTAACCAAACCCTATTCCTAACCTAACGCTAAGCAAACAATAACCTAACACTAACCCCCAAATGTAACACCTAAGCCTGAAAAAAAGTAAAAAAAAACAAAAGGAAAGTCGGCAAGGTAAGAGTCGAACTGAAAACCGTTGGCATATCAGTTGTAACACATAACCCCTAGGCTACGAGATCCATGCCGGTTGAATGACAAACTGACCCTTTTATGCGAATTGCGTCAGGCCATGTGTATCCACAATCACTTCCATCTTTTAAACTAAAAAATATTTCAAACAAATCTTTTAAACTAAAAAAAAGTTTAAACTAAACCGAGTTTATGGCATTAACATAACATTTCTTACTGAATGAGCATAAGTTTGAAAAATATCCTTTATGAGTAGTATGAGCCTTTTAGTATGAACTAAAGGGCTGTTTGGGCCATCATAACAAAAGTTTGCCGATCATTGTTGTGAAGCCCCTAATCATGGTGGCCCACCATGGTGGGGTAGGGGAAGCTGGGCAATTGTTCCCTCAAAATTTTTGAAAACATGTTTTTTTGTTAGGTACAACAAGTTGCAATCATTTTGTCTGGTTCCCTAAAAGATTTCTTTTGTAAATGTGATGCTGCAGCCCGGCTTGTAACACTCTAGTTCATATCCATTGTTGCTGTAGTTGTTTTTAGCATATTCATCTTCCAGTGCTTCTAATACTGCATTATCTAAAGTAAGATCTGATAGGAAAATAAAACTTGTGCAAGAACTCCATAGCAAGAAGGTGCTGTTGGTCACACTGACACTACAAATACAATTGTAATGCCTTGACTTCTATTTATTTTGACCTCATCTTGACATATCAATCATGAAAATACGATAGCAATAACCATGCTAAACACTTCATTCAAAGTTGCTCGTGCCTGCCATTACAGTTGTCCACTAGAGAAAAGAAACAAGTAAATAAAATTTTGGCAAGAAATTAGCTTGGGAATTGGGTTAAACACTATGTTGACTTGACTAACAAGATGCTCTGTGAAAGACGGATATCCGTCAGTAGCAGGTCTTGTTTGCGGATATAAAATGACGTAACTGCAGTGGTAAGAACCTAAATTTTACATTCAACAATGACACCACAACAGTAGCAAAATAATATTTCTTCCTATCCCAGGCCTAATTTCAGCCGCCACCAGTCGCATACCAAGATTATTTTATTCTCGACAAGCTCCAGTGGCACTGAAATTTAGGTTTGAACAGTTGTGAAAATATAAAACATGAAACAATTGGAACTTTTTAGCAGTAAATGATTGGGCAAAGGTTATACTAAATTGTAATGACAAATTATTTTTTCTGCTTTATCTTTATCTATATTTATTGTGTAACATGGTATTTTTCACTCTGGTGAGGACATCACATATCCATCAACGATATCCGTGCTGACAGACATTCGTTCTTTACATTGTACCACCGACAAGCCTTTTTGCATGATGTTTTACATGTACAATATTGCCTGAACTCTTTTCAGTACCAATCCCTTAACCATCGTTGAAAAAATTTGTGATCTATGTTTATGTATTGTTGCAACCTCTCCGGTGGCGTTGCGTTGATTGTGTGATTCACCATGAATGGGATGTGCGTGAAGAACAAAAATATACATGCGTGGTGTGAGCAAGTAATAATAAGAGAGATTGCGACACATGATATCTATTGTTGCTTGCTGCCACGGTGTGAAGCTTTGCGCACATGCCGCTCGGGATTTCCGATCGCAAGAAAATGGTGCTGTGACCAGGATGTTGAGGTCATACCAAGTCCAGCCTTCACACAAAGAATGTGCGATCGGTGTGGTTTGTTGTAAAAAGGAGAAATGTTGCGTTGATTGTGTGATTCACCACGAACGGGATGTGCATGAAGAACAACAATGTATATGCGTGGCGCAAGCAAGAATAGTAAGAGAGATTGCGACGCATGATCTCTATTGTTGCTTGCTGCCGCAGTATGAAGCTTTGCCGCTTTGGATTTCCGATTGCAACAGTATTAGCTCATAAGTCATGCTTAACAGTTTGAGAGCCGGCGTACGATCAATTCGTACTTCGATTTCGGCCTAAAAAACAGCAGTTTTGGGTTGCCTTACCAACGCCCTAGCTCCGCCGACAATTGCGCTAGAGAGCTGTTCAAAGGCCCAAACAGATCAGCCAGTCTTCTAGATTGCACTTGAAAAAAATTTTTTGGTTGGGTGGTGCAGATTTTTTGTGAGTTCTGTCACAAGTGAAGTAGTTTTAAGGTCATTTTGGCTCATGTTGCCTGGCCTAGAGCCTAACCGCTACGCTAAAGTGTTTTTCTGAAGTTTTCATTGGAGACTAGGCTCGAATCTGAGTCTTTTGAGACTTTGATCGACTTTCTAGCATTTCTCGATAAAAAGTTATGATCTAAAATAAACAAATTAATTAATTAGCTAATTAGTCAAATATTTTTACTAACTTAGATCATAGCTTTTGAACCCGAAACCCCAGCAGGTCATCCAAAGTATGAAAAGACTCAGATTGTAGCCTACTTTCCAGTACGAACTTCAGCGAAATACTACCACCTAACGGTTGGCGCCCAGGGCCAGGCAAAGTGGGCTGTGGTGGCCTAAAAGTTCTCTACTTATGATGTCACTGACAAAAAACCACACCCCCCAAGCAAAAAAATTTTTTCGAGTGCAGACTAGAATAATTTCTGTGTCTTTTGACATTTCGACCAGGTCCGTAACCCGTGCAATAGCGGAGATATTCTCACGCAAAGCCATGTGCTTTTCGGCGTTTTTTTTTTGAAAATTCTCAAAAGGAGCCAGACGCCAAAGTGTTAAGATTTGAAAGTATGAAAATTGAAAAAACGTTTTCTTCTATTGAAAGTGCAACAGTAAAACTGCCATTGCAATCATCAAAGGCACTAAAAGGCATAAGGGTCACTGATGATAAGTTTTATCAGCTACGGTTATGTAGTATATCATAGGTTGAACCAAATGCAAAATTTCCAAATAGCAATTGTTATGGTAATTTTTGGTCTTAAGCTAAACCACAGAGATTCCAAACTGCATTGACTTGACTTTTGCTTTGAGTCCATAAACATAAGGTTCAGTGCAACTGTTACACACGTTGGTGCAGGACTGTGACTTACCTTGATCACCCAATTTTGTGCTATAGGAAGTTTTAAAAGTTCTTTTGGTGAAATCTTGTACTGAAGTGTTATTGTTTATCATGTGTTCATTTTATATATGTAGAAAAATACATCTGGGCCTATGTCTACTAATGGTAGGGTCATTCCATGTTAACTGTTCCAGCCAGTCAACCCACCATCTTAGATTTTCCTCAGATTTAATAAGCAGATAGAACTTTTCATGCTGATTCCAACAAACTAATTTTTTTGAAATTGCTTAAGGTTTTGCAAAGTTATGGGCCATAAAAAACTACTAATTTTTGTGGTCAATGAGACATAAAAGCTAACAAGAAAATCATCAACTAAATTTAAAACTATTCTCACTGCAATCATTTAATTGCTGTAAAAACTTTAGAAAAGGCTGTCTCAAGTATCTTATCTTCACTTGTGAAGAAAAATTTCAAAAAATCTATGCGTTTACCTCAATTTTTGGCTAATAGTCATCAAAATCACTCATGCATGACATAAATTTTGAATGCTAATAACCTGACGAGCAAACCTGCTACTAGCATGTGTATTACATCATCTGAAAACTCTCTCTGAGGAGATTGTAGTCTCAAAATATCCTCATTGTTTATTTAATTAAGTATTGGCTAAGGTAGGGGTTCTCAAACTTTTAGTGTTATGGAGTCCATGAAGAGATTGACCGTAATTTATGGAGCCCCACAATAAATTTCTAAAAATAAAAACAAAAAAGCACATTGTTCGTGGAGTCTTGGGGCTCTGCACGGAGCACTTTGAGAACCTATGGCCTAAGAAATTTCTGGGGGTTTCCCTAATTTTTTTTGCGTTTTTTGGCCATAAAGGAGACAAGCATAACTGTGACATTTTTTTGAAAAGTATTGATTATATGATTTCACTATAAATGCCATAATAAAAACAAAGTAGACAAGACAAAGTCTTGGAACAAACTAGACTGTGAAGCTGATTTGTGAGGTGTGTTGTCTTCAACAAAGCCTCAAATTGACTACCAGTTTCCAAGAAAAAGTTGTATCCTTCCCATTAATTAGGATGATGACAAATAAATTGTTTTTCTATTTTTTGAGGTTAGGTGAGGTGCGAGTATCAATGTCTAATGCCAAAGGCGGCATGGCTGAAAAAATTTAAGAATCACTATTCTAACATGTACCTTCATGATTTAAAGTTCTGGTTTGGTGATTTAAACAAATGTTCTAATTACAGGGTGACACAAAAAAGCGGTCATCACCTAAACTTGAATAACTTTTGAAGTCATTAATAAATTCTTTGTATTTTTCAGATTTACCAAGTAGAATTAATGTTCTAACAGGGTTCCCACGGTCATAGAAAATCATTGAAAATCCTGGAAAAATAAATTTTCCTGGAATGTCATGGAAAAGTCATGGAAAATTGATAAAAATTTGAAAGTCATGGAAAAATCGAAATTTTGGAGAGTTAATAAAGGAACAAAATCTTTAAATTTTTTCAATGTTTCAAAAAGATAATCTTACAATTGAAGTCCTTTGCTTTACCTATGCCATCAGCAATAGACTCTGGTAATGTTTAGCTCTTTGGCTTTTCTGCACAAATCTTTTGAAGT
>JGI24158J21664_10004056_pt1 | contig 18691 bp, 16 predicted proteins | sample Ectturendosymbi3_FD_21664 | JGI IMG/M metagenome (IMG submission 21664)
TGCCTCAGCGGCGACGAATCGCTGATCGTAATTGCGTCGCGGCGGAGACGGCGAGGTGCGCGACTTTGACCAATTTCGAAACGGAGCCTCGAAACGCTCCACGTGAACACCGCCTAGGACCACGCTTCTGACGTCAGTTTGCTTGTGATTTTGTTTTCGTGAAAATAGAAGTCGCGCATGGATTTGACGCAGCAGTGCACGAGTATCATGTCCTGTCCAGCTCGGGTTTGAAGTTCGTGCTCGCCAATGTCTGCCACCATTCAACACCCCTCTTTATTTCGCGAAACATTTGATCCTCGCCCGATCGCGAAATCACGCGCAGCTTGTGTCAGGCGAAACTGGACGGACCGGGGTTCCCGCGCAAACGAGCATTGAAATTAGTGGGTGCAGCGCGTCTATGGACACATGTGACGCATCGTGACACAGACAGGATCAGTGCGACGCCAACTTTACCGACAAATGAATCGTCGTGCCTCTCAATGTCGCGTAACAACGACGTCGGGAGCCATGTGTGCATGTCGGGAGTCCAGTTGGGAGTCGAGGCACCAAAAAATGACAGTAAGCGACGCTCGTGCCATGCCTTGGTGGGAAGGTGCAGCGGACTTTTCGCCACGATCAAAAATCTAAAATACAAAACCTACGCTATAAGAAAATGTTAGCCAAGATTATCCAGANCTCTATCAAACCTCGTCCAGTACAGCGCATCTCCACTGGTGAGTCGCGACTCCAAAGTGGGTCGTGGATACGTGCTGGGCAGGNCGCNGACAGCTTGNAAAAAAATAAATTTTCAANAACTGTAAACAAGCTGATGCTCATCTGAAATTGTTTTCGATTTTTCTCTTAAAAACATGGAGACAAGAGCGCGCGTCGGACGCGTACGGCGTTTTCGTCGCCACGGCAAGCGCTGTTTGCTTGCCAGAAATAACTTTGTTCATACTCCACAAAAGTGGATCGCGACCTAATGACCATGGGAAAACGCGGTTCCGGGCCTGCGACCAGTTGCGAATCACCCGCCAAGTAAATCTTCAGGATTGAAAAAAAAGAAAAACGGCGACGACGCCGCCACCGACCACTGTCACAATGGACGTCTCTGGCGTGTCTTCGGACCATCGCTCGTGCTGCGTGGTGCGCGGAATATATTTGGCGTGCCGCGTGGTGCGCGAAGTCAATATGCCGCTCAGCAGCCACTGTAGTACGCGACAGCGGTAATTTCACGCTTTACGCGCGGGGCAATCAAAGCAGCCGCGAACACCCCCCCTACAGCGCACCATTCGTTGCAGTTTGTTGCANTGCAGGCCTTGCGAAGACACTTGCAGGAAACTGACGATCGCACNGTGCAACAGGCAAGACACTCGATGCCCGGACTCGAAACGCGTTCTAAATTTCACGCGAGTTCGCGACAGCCGTAAAAAGCGGAGGACGACGTCGACGACAGCGATGACAGCGCGCGACAAATCCGCATGCCGCTGTTGTAAATTAGCTCCCGTGCGAAACCCACTTTCCGTCGCTGGAGAAAGCTAAGGAGAAGTGCTAATGAATTAAAGCTCTTCCAGCTGTTGCTCCGGTGCAGCGACCCAGCCACTTGTGTCGAGAGGTTTGGCTGCACTCGCGAGTTCGTTAACGAGTGNCAAGGCTCGGTTCGAGAGGGGTGAAAACACTGCCGAGCGTTCGTATTTGTTTAGAACCACGAAAACGCGGCCNTTGTTTCGATCACAGTGCACCGCTGCGCGGTCNCAATCAATCTGCCATCACAATCGCATTTTCGGATGTGAGTTGGAGAGGCGTCCAACAATCGACANCCACAAACGGCAACTGGAAAACAACACGCACCGCAAAAGAAGACATGTGAAGGAAGTGTTGCCTTACGGGNTAGAAATCAATTGGGNGATTAACACTTCAACATACCCCCACCGAGACACAGAAAGCACGAAGTCACTCAGTAGACTTTTAACGCTTGATTTTACTATAGTTTCACCGGGGCGCTTTTTGTGGTCTTTGTCCGAAATCGCCAATTGTTGGTGTCATTTTTAGTGTCATTTGTGTCATTTTTGGTGTCATTTGTGTCATGTTTGCTTTGAAAAGTTAAATAAACAACCTGCATTAATTACTGAGGCCCTAACTTCTGTAGACCTCAGTACTCAACCGGAATTTACAATTACTCGATGTGACACCACGATGATGTAAACGATCAATTTGCCTATCGATCCACTAGCTCTTGCACATACCCACGTTTTCGCATGGTGGTGCTAAAATCCAATAGCTATAATAATTTCAATCGCATGCGGCGTTTATGATGCATTTATGACGTTCGCATCACGCGTGCGCGAAGCAATAACAAGCGATTCAGTTTAAACTGCAGTTCAGTTTTTGCACAGGACTGCGAAATCCGCAATTCTCTTATTTCACGAGAATGCCAAGGCTGCGTCTTTCACATGCCCCTCATAAAACGACCGACTGAAACGCATTTCTCCGACTCTCTTGTCGAGCAAACTTTCTTGTTGCAACCTTCTTTGTACTTTTGCGCCGTTTGCAGTTTCAACGTGAATCATCAACAATCGTGCGAAAAGAAACTAGAGATGAACAAACTATTTTCAGTCAAACTATCAGCAATCGTGGCTGGCGTTCATGGATCAGTGAACTTCCTAGCTTCCCGGCCTGTCCACACAACAGCGCAAGACGCAAAAAAACAAACATTTTTAGCGGAAAATGACCTTACTTTTCGAATCAGGTGTTGTTGGTGAACACCGCGCTCTACGATTTCGAAAATAATGACACTGGCAATGATAACAAATGGCTGCCAGGATCACCCAGAATTTTGTAGCACCAAGCCGTTCCATGAGAAAGGCACGGTGCGTTTGCAAGACAAAACGAAGAATGGTTCCAGGCGACAGAATTGAAAACATCTGCAAGTTTCAATCCGGTTAAAGCGCACGTCGCATTTGCTTTTTTTAGAGACACAAGAATACGGTCCTATTCGGAGTCAGATAAATCCCAAGTACATCCACGCGTGCGAAATAAAAATACGGCCATGTTCTCACATCATTGAAAACACGGCAATAAAGAGATGAGATGCCTTGATATGATCTTTTGAAATGCCACGACAATTTGTTGCTGGCCACAATGTTTATTGAAGCCCAATTTGAAACCAATGGGTTAATGCACCGTTCTGTCAGCTGACCAACATTCACCATCCAAACAAGTACGTTGCTTTAAACACATCTAAAAAAAGTTTGTTGAAAGTTTCTGTAATAAACTAAACGCAATTAAAGCATATATTTTAATATCCGAGCGGTATGCACGACTGTCATACAAACTGAAATATCAGGATACAATTGAAGAATTGCAACATCAGAAAACTACATGTTTGTGACTTTCTTCGTAAAATGCAGATGGTTGCCACGCAACACCGCGACGAAACCTGGCTATAGATTTCAATTGTGACCGACTGACCCATTTTTGGGGGGTGTGACCTGCGTTGTGGAGATGGACAGTGTGCGATCTCTGTCCGTTCTGCTACAAAAATCAAATGTTTGGAGCTAGGTCTGCGAAAGAACAACATCACTAGCGTAGGTTGTGCTGCATTTCAAGACGTTTACTGTCTTTGCTGACACAAAGGTACAGCAACCTTGGTCGTCCTTGATTTTAGGAATCGCCAGAAAGATTTTGAAAAATCAATAGACCGCCGACAAAGCGCAGATTAATCTCCGTAGTTACCTGCAACGATGCAGCACGCCGAACGCAACAGACCCTTTGACTGATGTCCAGCGATTAAATGGACAGCTTGACCTTTGCTTGATGGTTCTTCGACGCCGCAGCGGAACGAACGCACGACTCACTCAGATTACGGCATAGTCGGTGAATTATGACAAATCCGGTGGAAAAAAACATGAGAGTACCGCACCAAACAAAACCATGCAGACTGCCATGGGCTCGAAGATCGCTTGCACAACTATTTTTGACTGTGTCATTGAGCAAGCACACACTGTGTGCAGACAAGAAACTTTCCGCGTAGTTTTTGCCTGAAACGCGTGAGCCAAAAACCTGAAGCCGGTGCTCTTTGTGGCCGCCATCTTTGCTCAGTATAGTCACATTTCAGCCTCTCTGATGTTCCTGGACCGAATTCGCTCCAGCGCGTTTTTTAAAACAACGCTTTTCCTCGCGGAGGCTGCGCTCCACCAGCAATATACACGATCGTATATTCTGCAACAAATCAAACGGTGAAGTATTGCGATTCAGTTGGAACTGGTTTGACTCTTAACGCTCCTTCGCTTTGAGTGCTTTAAACCAACAAGCCAACAACATTTCAACAATGAGTGAACTGAAAGTATCGCAACACAGCGTTGGTTATCGTATGGCTTACAGGGTGATTTGGCGCAAGGATCTAATAGCGTACGCCAGTATCATCATCAACAACGCAAAATCGATTCGTGTTTCTGATGTGATCGAATCCTGAGACGAAGTTCTAATTAGACGACCATCACTTAGTCACTTACTCATCACGTCCATGTCCATCGCATATCACATGTTGCAAATGAACGTAACAGATCCGCAAGAAAAGGACTGTTACAGGTTCACAGCAGCGTAACCGATACCGTGTCTGGTCAGGCTGTTTCCACGATAGCTCTTACGATTTTCAAAGGCTATTTGTTACAGCAACAAACCGCAATTGTTGGCCGCACAATAACCGCGATCACTACACAAAGTCAGTGCAAATCATGACGAATTGGAGCTGAAACACATCACTACGCTATTTATAGAAACGCCGAGTCACCCACAGCCAGAAGAGTGGGTCCTTTTACCAACTTTAGTCAGAGCATCCGAAAACGGCCTTATTTAACGGATGCATTTTTCCAAAAAAAGCACCATGCAGTTTTTGCAGAACGAGTAAACCAATACGGGAGAGTCCTTTTTATATCAAGTATTTGNAATGGCAGCAATCTAACTTGAGATCGATCAAACTCACAACACGAAAACTTTCATCATACTTGAGGTTGTTTGGAATAATAACACAAAAGTTCTATTTTCAAAGGATTCGACCAACGCATTAGCAAACGTCGACAAATTCCCACATGCAAAAACACCTACTTCCTAATACTTCTATGTAGCTCAACCGAACGCTTGCTCTCTTTTCTGCCGTTAAACGAATCATGCCAAAGATAGAAGCAATACCCTGACGGTCAGGATGCCGTTTTTCCGACTCGAAGCTCGCACTTGGATAACAATCTTCTGTCCCAGCTGAGAGAATTCCGATCCTCTTGCCTACCGTTTCGCTGCAGTGAGCGACGAACATAGCAGACTGAGTNCATCTATACCAGCTANGTCCGAGCGAAATTGCTTGCTGAGCCAAAAATTATGTCGATATCTTTACCAGGGCTGCACCTTGAATGACATATTAATGAGGGCCACACATTGAATGACTTATTTTGATCTTAGCAAACTACATTAAATTTAGTATACGCTAATGTAATGAAAGCGTTCGAATCCTAACTGCAATGGCAACAACTGTTCGGCCCCTTTAACCACTCAGTAAGTGTGATTTCATAGGAAAGTTTAGCGCCAATGAAGGACGGGTTGTCAGTAAGTAGGCTAATCATGCTACAGCGAAAACCTAAAACTGGGCTGCACAAAACCTTCGACTGGGCCACATGCGGTTCGCGGGTTGGACATTGGTGATCTATACCAGCACCAGGCATTTCCAAACTATGGGTCACGAAACATATTGGCTTGACAAATCAGATATAAAAATTTTTGTAAACTTTACAAGGAAATTAAAGCAGGCTTGCAGTCAATCTATTTCTTGTTTCTTGTGCATTTTTAGAGGCAATATCTTGCTTTATGCTGTCAGTTGTTTACTAACATGTCTTCCTGAGCTATCAAATTGACAATAATCAACCAAGCACACGTTATGCGTTGTTACGTCGTGATTGTTTTAATGTATTGACCTATGACCAATATTGACTTCATTGCATTCACTCCANCACGAAGGCATGCTTCTGTTTAGAACTCTAGGTTTCACTTTAGTCTAAGACTACTCGGTGTGCTCTCAAAGCAGTTAGCCAAGCCCCTAANAAAGCTTTCAGTTTATAGAACACAGTTTCAGAAGCACTTTGCACTTTGATTCAGGAAAAGTTGGAACCACAACCACAAATCATACACAATTGAAATTTCATGAGGCGACGCATCTGCCATGCCCAGGATTAATTTGCGGAGTTATTAAACGACATAAGTTTGCAACTGGAATTTTCAAAACAGAATTAATGTCATTTTTAGGTAAGAACAAGACTGTAATGCCCAGTCAGTTCTGATTCTAGCCATTCATAAACTCTTAAGACTTTTGCACAACATATCTGTGTGAAACTGCATTCTTAAAATTGAAAATCATCAAGTCCAGAACCGATCCTTTTTTAAAATTGTTACGAATTTCCCTTCGTCCTGCGTTATTTGTATCAATCCACGAATGGATGATCTGTGTAAACATTTTCAAGCGCATCAATCCCATTGGTTGTGCTTGATAACTTCTATAAACTTAATTGTTTTTTCGTTAAATTTTTCACCTGTTTCCACCATGTGGTAGTGTTTTTACTGTAAAGTTACTTCAGTGGAACGCTTTTTTTTTCATTTGTTATCCATCAAAGGGGCACTTAGAAAAACGTTTTTTAAAATGAGGCCGCACAACAAAACATTTGAAAAGCCCTTATCTATACGATGACAATCAAACCGTGTCCGTGTGAATCGTAACAGAATTGAGAAAACCGGCAGGGTACGCCATGATGACGTTTTCGGTCGGATTCGAAGCGCGTTGCGCTGCAGCGTCATTGCAATCATTGCATTTCAAGCACACTCGCACACGCAAATCAGACCACTTAACGTCATTGCGTTTCTATATAGAATGTGCAGAGCTAATTCACAAACAGAGAAGATTTAATACCGCCAATGTCCTCCTGTCCTGTTTCAACGCAAACCTATTTGGTACCACTGCCCTGCTTCAAAGATTCCGAAATTGAAACTCGAGACATGCAACAAGTGCGGCAAACACTGCGGGAAACATTTTGCTGTCGGGAATTGTTATGGCTGACTCACCTTTTGCGTCTTGTACAGGGCCCCGATAGGTTTGACCTCGTGGTTCTTGTGCTTCCCTTCTTCGCTGCACTGGACGCACAGTGACACCCTACACACCTCGCAATGCAGGCTGGTATTTTCAGTCGGGTGCTGGGGACACGGCGATAGTTTAATTCCGTTCTTCACCAACGGCTTGCTGGGCAAAGCTGCGTACGGCCGAGCACGTGACACTTTCCCGTCGTCGCACGTAAAACTGTCCTTGACGTCCAGCAACTTATGCTGAGCCAGGGGGCCCCGGCGCGGGTGGCATTTTTCGCGGCAACTGGAGCAGTAAAGCACGGCGCACTGAACGCATTTAACCACGGCTTTTTGGGCGGGAGTATCCGCACACAACTGGCAAACAAGGGTCTCGGCTGTCGAAGCTTCGATCTTATTAATGTTCGTTATTGAAACAGGCTGAATGCAACTGGACGTGGGATCAAACGTCGAAAGCGCAGGCACTTTTGTTGCCTCTTGCTCGTTTGCAGTGTAGCGATCGACTATTGCCTTCAGCATGTTGTTCATGCTTAGGCTCTGTACGCCGCGGTCGTCCAGGAACAAAGTCCTGTGGCAAATCGGGCATGTAAGGCACGACACAGATTGCGGCAGGCTGGGCAAGACAAGACAGCCCTGCTGCGCCTTAGAATTCGCACGAGCCGGAACAATGCTTGACTTGGAAGCTTGGGACTGAAAGTTACTGACAATCGCAGCGACGCTTCCGCCGACAACAGGCAGAGCGTTGCGGTCGGCAGTGTTTCCCGGACTACCGTTGCTGCTTACTGTAGACCCAGCCGAACAACCGCTGTCCGAATCGCTCAGAACGGCTTCGCTAGCAACAGACGCCTTGTCTGTTTCTGCATGCGAATTCTTAGTTTGCTGGTCGATGCTTGGCGGAGTTGTTGCTGGAGAGCTGGAACTGACAGGCTGAAAAAAAGCAAACGCTGCATTTACAGTTTATCAGTTTTGCTGAGTTTGCTGCGATATTTCCGACTACTCCCAAATTTCATCTTTAATATGCAAAGACAAGAGCATACAGTTTTGTTTGTAGTAACACAAGACTATTTGGGCTGCACAAATGTTTAAATTAATGTTTTTGATTGCTGTATGTATACAAAACACCAAAATAAATGAGACCTTAAAAATGATGCTTAAATGTTTCAGAAGCTAAACTGCGTAACATGTGGAAAAGTTTTCGTGTCACCCCACGCAACAACGGATTTTCTTAGATGGGGTGACAACTGGACACTAACAACTGCAAAGCAAGTTTTCGAGGGAGCTAAGCAGTTATAAACTGAATGCTAGCAACGACCTGTTTTGCCTCAGTGGAGCAGTAGTACATGAATCATGCCAAATGTGAATGCATTCCTTGCAGCAAATATGGATCTGCAAATACGCCAGCCAATGTATTCTTTCTTTTGACAACGTCGGCGCACGCAGTAACAATTACCCCCTGAAAATGCCCCCACACCACTCTAATAAAGGTTTTACCAAACCAGGTTGCGAAAGGTTGCTTAGAATTTTAAAGTAACTCAGTTTTCCGTTTACAGAGGCAGAACTAATTGCTCAAGAGCATGCAGCTTGAGGGCTGCATCAAAGTTTTTTGATAAAGTGGCAGGGCCCATTTCCAACGTGATCTCGCTGACACTGTCACACGCATTTAAATTAAACTCTGCTACCGAAACGAGCATCGAATATACGCGCGCACATATATACCTTGATAATGAGATTCTCGGCACAAACGAAGCATACACTGTGATTGCATGGAAGAATAACTGGATCTTGATAGAGACGATAACACACAGGGCACTTCAGCTCTTCCTCCATCATCACGTGACCCGCGGCCGCCACGCAGAACTTGACAAGGGAGTCGACGTCCAGCAGAAGGTTTTAATAAANGCAGAAAAAAGCGTTAAGAGAAAANCGTGTGNTGCTACAGAAATCCAGCAAATAAACTGCACAACAGATTAATACAATCAATTTAAGGTGCTGATTGGTTAGCCTCACATCTCTCCNNCAAACCCTACCCTGGCAATAAAAACGAATATAGAAAAGGAATCAAAACGAAACATCCACCACAATCGCGCGCTCGTGAAATAGAGATTATACGATCTATCTGAATACAAACCTGCCGAGGTGCTTTGTATAAAAACAGAGGACATTTATCCTCAAAACAAACTCGAGAAAANGCCCAACAGTTTCATCGAAGGAACCGCCTTCAAGTTGAGCAAATCAGCGGCCATGCGATTTCCAGTCCTTTNNCGCACCACGTTTTTCACCCAGCCAGTCACTGCCATTCATTCGGAAAATAAACTACTGGAGCATTCTATTCGGAAAATAACCTACTTGACCTTCTAGCACCCCACCCGTACCCCGCCAGAACATTAAACGAAAGCAAGCCCGGCGAGTGCCGGTCATCGTTCTTTGAGGGGCCGATTGGTCAACACGTAATCGATGAGAGCAAAACAAACAGTCCAAAACTGCTGCACATTTCGGGTTTCGCGTCTGACGCAGCCTCAACCACACCCGTCTGACAAAATAGCGGGGCCGAAGGGTTATCAGTAACTTTCCTTGGAGCGTGTACCACCCAGCCGCTGGACGCTNCTTGCGAGTGACCGGTACTCATGCGGACGTTTGCGAAACGAACGTTCCGCTGGCGCCGAGGTTGNTTGAGCGACGAGGGTCAGAGCAAGTCACAAGTGTTTTGTGAACATTCGAGTTNCCGTGACCTGCTAGTTTTCTCCAACGTCAAACCAAGCGAAGAAATTGACCGTTCGCACGTATAGGTCAACCCAATGCNAACATTATTACATTCGTTCGTGATTCCTGAAACTTGGTCACATTCATTTGGTTCACACTTACGGTATCGCACTAAAACCTAAGCAACAATCGATCACTTACGACGACAATTCTACGCTTGTTTCGTGTGTCAAGTGCACGTTTTAAAAAAATGCGAAGTTAAAAAGGCACCTACGTANTACTATACGAAATTAATTTTTTCATTTGTTNGAATGAAATCGCATTTCTGCGAACAAGCCAGCCTATCTTTTAACAAAACTGTTTTCGGCACTCTGAAATAGCGTCTNNGCAACCGAGAAGCAGCTCTCATTAACACTGGGTGAATTACAGCAATGACGCATTCACGTGAGAACGTTTNAAATTTTTAATAGCGCTCCACTCCTTTTCTGGAATTTGATATCGCAAAAATCACCTGCAGTGCACTGCTTACTGACTATATACCAAACATCCATTCAAGAGTTTTCGAGTCTTTCCAGAATATTCGAAAATCGATACCAGCCAGCGTTTCGACGTATGACACTAAATTGCTAGCTGCATCAATCAACCAATAAGTGAGTTAAAACTACACTGAACCTTAGGTTGCACTGTCAAATGGTCACTAAAATGTCTGCTTCACCTAGATAAGGCTTTGCGTATTTTTGTGCTATTTCTCTGCGGTACCTACCTTGTAGAAAAGTTGCACCTTATTCAAATATACAATAAACAAAGTACTTTGCCCCAACGACAAATTTCGATCAACTCAGCAACATAAGTTTTAACGACACTAAACAACATTTGCCCAATATAGCACCTTCCTCATCAGTCATCAGTCTTAAAAACCAAGACCTTCTCGAAGCGATTCTTTAGCAATAAGGATTTGGAAGAAACCTGATGTGACTGCAACTTCTCGGTAAGCATAAATTAATTAAACTCTGTTGTGTCTTCAGCCGCAAAAGCGAAGTTCTGCCACAAAACATCATCAGTCTTAATTCCACTGTCAAGTGCTTTCTGACCTAAACTTAGACTGGAGTTTGACCCAGTTGTTTACAGGCCGCCATTTTCGCCAAATCCTATAGTTTCGCAATTTCAGAGTTTTCGCATTAGCCGGTTAGTTCATACTCAAGGTCATGCTTCTAGGCGACATTACTTGTTTTTCGTAAATGCGGCCAGCTGTTAGCAATCACAAACAAACCGTCTTCTGTTTTCCCAACTTGACCGTGCAGATGACGCAACTGCCTCGCCAACAAGTAGCGAACACTTGACGGCTTCGGAAAGTGTTCGGCCCGCAGTGTGACTGCGCATCAAGCAAGCCGCTTGCCGTCCGTCAACCGAGCGGGTTTTGCGGCCTGTCAATCTCGAAGGAGATTGAACGAAAAGTCCACATCGAGCTGCGAACGTTAACTGAAAAAACAATGAAAGAAAGCCACCGTGACCGAGACCAAGTCGAGACGGCGAATTCGAGCAGACACTGCTTGCTTAAACTAGATTTAGCTTTCACGGTAACGGACCTGTTTGCCGAGAAAGCTTTAACATCCAAATACGAAATGCAACGTGCATGGCCTTTTCGAACGTAAACCACCTTGTTTTATGTGGCCAGCTGGTATGTTTGAAACTGATCGAAACGCGGCGCTATTCCTGCCAATTTACGTTACAATAAAAGTCACAACGTATTGTATCAGGCTAACTGCTTTGGACATGAACGGTAGGCTATGCCTACGGTGAACTTATACGAGCAGTCGCAATCCCAAAGGTGTTACCGAAACTGACTACCTGCTCTTTCCAGCTAATACCCACAAACGCCTGATTGAAATCCCCTTGTCACAATACACACTTCGGTTTGTTCGCGACCTCTAAGCCGTCGTCACATCACTTCTGTCGCTGACAGCCTTGCTGTCTCGGCCTCAGCGAAACTCGACGCTATCTGGCGTCGCTCTCGCTTTCGGCCTTTTTTCTACTCTTTTGACGACGGCCGGCGACGTTTTGTCCTTTATTTTTCCGCGATCTACCGGTGTGGACGCAGGTCTCCGAGACACCGGAGCAGCGATTGCTACGCTTTGACCGTAAACAATCGATCACTTATGACGACAACAATTCTAGTGTTGCAAATTACGCTGGTGCAAAAGGCGGGATCATGTTTCCTCAATATCTTTCTAACTGCGCCAGCGTACATCTGTGAAACACGCGAGACTGAAAAGAAGCTGAAACGGCATACTATTCATGACATTGATTAGCTCTTTTGTTACAGATCATAGCATGTTAGAAAAGGTTGAAAATCACAGACAGCCATGGCAAGAGTTGCACCACACACGATAGGAGTTGCCCATCACTCCTCGTTTGTTATTGTATTGCAAACAAACTTGTCGAGTTTAGTCATTCCAAGAAGCAGACAATATAACTACTGAGATGAGCTGTCGATTATAGCCTTTTAACTGAAAAATAGTAATTTTCTTTAAGATAATTTCTATAAGCTGTAACATCTTGATGTATGATCACTTGTGCAGCGATTTGTACATAGAATGTCGAAGAACTATTAGGCCTGCCATGGACACATGACATGTTGCTTACCTAGAGTTCTCTTCACCTGTTCGAATGAGCTCCAGTTTGTAAAGAGCGCGCTGCTGACTATTAGCTATAAGCTAACCAGTTAGATTTAACTATATTCGATCAAAGATCTCTGCGCTAAGATAGCGAAAAATTTATAATTACAAAGTAGCTTCAAAGCTCGTCAAGAAGTACCACCACGATCATGTTAGTTACGCTTCCAAGACAAGAAACAAATAAATGTAGAAAACAACAACGATTAGTTAAAATCCTTCTGATTTATGATTATATACAATCAAGTTGATAAATATTTTCCATTTTCAGAAAAAAAATTGAAAAATGCTGAGAAGCGTGAATGTACTTTTTATCACCACGTTCTACAACATCTGCACGTGGTTTTGCTAAAGCGCATGCACCGCCATCCACAACATCACTGGCATTTTTTCATTTTGATTCTTTCATTTATAACAAGACAGAGCATAGAGACCCATGGTATTATCTCGCACTTTTGACGAAAATTACTACTATGCATGTTTTTCGTTCTAACCTTTTCTGTTTGCCTTGGAATAGTTTTGCTGGTCAAGACTTTACAGATCTGCGTCGAAGCATACTCTTAATTGCTGCAATGTATTGGAACTCGGATATGCAGTTAAGACCAAAGTAAAACAACGGTTCAGTTGCTTGAAGTTTGTCAAGATTTGTTGTTTGACGGCAGCAAAAAAATGAATAATATACTGTCTCAGCAAAAAATTCATAATCGACTTTTTCAGTTTGTTTGCGACATCAAATGCACAATTTGTTTCACTACATATAAAAAATACCCGTATTTCTCCTTTTGTAAGGTTTGCGAGTTACGTTTTTGCACCTTCAGCCAGATATCCGAAGTCTGCAGGGTAATGTAGCTAAGTTTTAAAGATATATCAAGGTTCAACTCTTATTATTTTTATGCGGATTTTCAATGACTAAGGAAGGTTTTGCCTGAATTTGTTTGTTTCTAATTCCTTTTCAAATGGTGCACAACAGTGGGTGTGTTGCACTCTAAAGGTATTGCAGTTTCCTGCACGAAATCACACATATAGCTGGATTGTGCAACGACTAAGTCAAAAAGAACGAAGCAAAAGAGTTATTTTTCTGCGAAACACTTTACGGTAACTGTGGCTTAGGCACGGTGAAAAAAAGGTTGTTACTAAATAATATGGCCAAGAAAGCGGCAAGTGAGGAACGAGCATACATTTGGATTAAAAGAACTTCAACTTGACATTGCGCCAAGCAAATCTACTGTAGACATAACAAACTGTGCATAGAGATCCCAGTGTTGACCATCCGCATTATATTACTTAGCATGCCTCGACAATCATCGATGCATTTTTCGAAGAAGATACTTATAGGCTGTACTTAGGCTTTCTGAGATCAGAAAGGTGAATTTCTGAGGCGCATTTTGAGAACGTAAAAATGAAGCCTTGTTAATTTTTTGGTTAATGCCAGAGGATTTGCAAGCTGTGTGTTGTATTAATTCAAAATTCAGTAGACCGTCACACGGTGGTATAAATGATTTATGCCACACAGCTGTTACCGCAAAATCAAATCAGCTTGTGGCAAAGTAATGTTGAGAATATGTGTCAAGGGTAGTACAGAAGCACCAATTAAAAACTCTTATCGATTTCTGATTTATCGTGTTTAGAATTTCGATGCTTGCGAATTTGCACAATTTCCAATATCTACATTTTGTTCTTTACACAGGTTTAAGTAATCAAAACCCTGATGCTGCTTTATGTTCAACTTCTGAAACATATGTTTCAGCGCGTTAACATGTGTTCACACGATGCTCAAGTCATACCAACAGTTTTTCAGCTGAAGGTTATCGAAGGGCAAGCTGGCGACAAAGTTGAAGTATCAGATAAACATGGTTTCTTTCTCACACAATTTTAGGTTTGAAACACATCTCTGCCAACTATAAACACGCAATGTACGTAGTTCCAGAAAAAAAACATTACATGAAACAAAAAATGTTGATATATCGTGGGGTGCCAATCTTACTGAAGCATGGGCGTCGAAAGAGGGGGCAGGGGGGGCCAAGCCCCCCCTGGATTTTAAAATTATTAGCAAAAAAGNTTGTTTTTCAATTTTGAGGGGTAAAAAACAAANTTCACCGCTTCCCCCCCTGGAAAAAATCCTTCCAACGCCCATGTACTGAAGTGTGCCATATTGCACTTTGGTTTGTTGCTACACTTTCAAGTATTATTTTGTATACATTTGCAGCAAAATTCGTGGTCAGTGCAACGGGGAAAGCAAAGGAAAAAATCTTTAAATTGGCAGTTTTTTGCTGTTGCCTGGTACAAAAATTGGCAGGCTTCAGTTGTATTATTGATCTAAACCAGGGTTTCCCAAGCCGGGGCACATGTACCCCTAGGGGTACAGAAGACCTATTACAAGTTTCTGGAAACCGCGAAGTTTTGAAAACGTCCTATGGCTGCTTCCCCACGACCTTCTCGAAAAGCGGTCGTGAAACATCAGTGATGATAAACACTGGTGTATTAATACGCTGAAACAGTATTAATCAGATCTAGTCAGATAAGGCAGGGGTGGGCAATTAGCGGCCCGCGGACCACATTTGGCCCGCCACAGTGTTTTCAGTGGCCCGCGGAAACATTCAGGAATAAAATTCAAAAGTGAAAATTCTTCCAATTTTTCACAGCATATGTTAGTTCTGAGGCTAATTTGAACCGCGTCTTGCTTCAGTTTCCATCGACTTGGTTAAATTTCCATTAGACGGTATGACCCTCCGCTAAAAGCGGCCTTTTCAAAGCGCCCCTCTGGCCAAATGAATTGCCCACCGCCTATCGATTTTCTAATCCCTGCTGTATTCTGATGGAAGCGCTCATCCTGTTTCTCACTGACAAGCAGGGCCATCGTCAACGGGGGGGCAGTGGTGCCCGGCCCCCCCATTTAAAATCTGTTCCCCCCCATTTCATGTTCAGCTCCCAGTTTCTGTATACATTCAATATTGTATTGAAAAAATTTGGCCCCCCTTTGTGGTTTTTGGCCCCCCCTGCTGCGAAATCCTGGCGACGGGCCTGCTGACAAGGGTGAGGAAATTCGCGTAAGTGGCTGTGAAAGTGGCGCATCCTGATACTCATTTTAGATCCATGTCCCTGGCAGCTTAGCAGTAGCTCNTCTACAATCCAACAATAGTTATCAAAAGTATTTTTGTCACTACGTTAATAAACGCATNCCACGCTCGAATTTCAACATTTGTAATCTTTGCTAAAAATGTGGATCTTCGTCAATGGTCTGGTCAGTGGTCCAACAAATATTCTTGCTCTTAATGCTAGGATTCGCAAAGGCAGAGCATATATNGCCAAAACAGTCCCAATCACGCTCAAGTGTTGTCACAAATTGCTCGTAATNTCTACTTAATGTGCAANGGCGAAAGGGTGATCAGTGCTCCTCTTCAGCNTTACTGACTCAGAAGCATCAAACCAAGGATGTATTTTAGCCACTCCGCTTTCAAGAAGGTTGAGCATTTCCTAGTCAATACAGNATAATCCATTCATGATCACTNTGTTTCAGACTTTCAAGTTTGACTCTGATAGAAGCATCCTCTCCATTTCAGTTAACTTAGCGTCACTTATGGATGGACCCAAAGGCATTAGAATTATGAAAAATACCTCAATTTAGCTTATTTGTCTAACTGTCAAAAATGAGTCTCCACTCGCTCGAATGATATGCAGGCAACCCAATGACAGGACGAAACTTTTCGAAGTTACTGCAGCATCCAAGGATCCGTTTGGAAGCACTTCGTCAATTCTGTCTCCCTCTTGCGATAGAAGGAGAAACTTGTATAAATTTCTACAAAGTTTCGCTCTTGCAGCCTGGTGGCTAACAGTTTCGCTGACTGCTTTGGCAGATTCAGATCTCGAAGTAAACCATTCATTGCCGGGTGACTACATGGTGAAGGTTGAGGCCAGTTCACATCCAGCCACTGCTGCTTTACATCAGCTTCCGCAACATCACTACTGGACGAAGATGTTCAACTAGCTAGTCGTCACGAGGGAAAAAAAACAATCAGGAAATGTTTCAATAGGAAATCGATTTCACATAACACTACGCATTATCACTCCTAGTCCTATTGAGTACGATTTTAGGACTAAGGATGCTAAAAGACGACATTTCTTAGCACCTTGAAACCCTTGAAGAAAACATGCAACGACTTTCCTTGAATGAAATGAAGACGAGGCACATGTTTTAAGAAACCCTTTCTCCAGTAACTCTTCTATCGAGAGCGTCCCTGACGAATTTGAAGATGAGTTTTCGGAACTGAGGAATGATACTTCAGCTCATGGCTTGTTCTTTGAAAAATCCCTGAGGCAGTTCTGATGCGCTGTGCAGAAAACATCATACCCAGACTTACCTATGCTCCCGATTTTTTGGTCTGCTTCCATTCGTTTCCACCTACTTCTGTGAGACAGGGTTTTTAACCCCTGTGAATATTATATCAAAGTCAAAGAACAGATTGGACCTTGGAGATGACATGAGATTAGCTCTCACAAACCCGTCAGCAAGAATTTCAAGTCTAGTTGCACAGACGCAAGCTCAGTTGTCCCATTGATTCGCATATGTGCTGATTATTTTGCATAATAATGTAAATACGTACAGTGAGTCTAACATGTGAAATATGTTATAGTGTTTAATATCTTGTCGGTTTGCATTCGAACATCTTTAGAGTTGTAGGTACAGGCTAGGTCTTAGCGCTTATGCAATATTTTCGAACGGGTCCGCGAGATCAAGAAGGTTGGGAACAACTGAACTGAACTAAAGAATTTACTGTAGTGCAATCACGCAGCTTCGTAAAGAAAACAAGTGCAAGTGAAACACAAATGTTAAAATAAAAGAGAATCTCAAATTGTGTTTAAAGAAAGTAACAACACCAAACAATTTAAAAATAAAAAACAAACAAAAAACAACCCATGATCTAACGTCACGTATTCTATTTGGAAACACTTCTACCTCTAAAATATCTGCGCTATCTACATTTGGTAAAACTCTTTTCTCCCTCGGGAAAAGCATCTGGGAATGATGCAGGAGTACGGCGTTGACGGCCGCCTGTTTTTCGCCGTTATTACTGGCCGTACGTTTGCTCAGACAGTGTCCGTGTGGGCAGCTTCAAGTCAGAAACATTCACCGTGGGTGTTTGACTCCGACAAGCAGGGGCGCAACCAGCAGATATTTTCGGGGACCAAAATTATTGTAGCTTGTTGTTGTACCTAACAACTAAACATGTTTTTCAAAATTTCAGGGGGGGAATTTCCCGGTTGTCCCCCCGTGCTTGCGGGTCTGCCGGCAAGGGTTTGTGCTATCACCATTCCTCACAATCGTTCGTATGTATATTGATATACAGTTTCAGGCGAGCGTTCGAGAGTGCCATTGCCGTACGTTTTTTGGTGGAATTGGTGCTGCTTGCATCCTGTAAACACGGTCAACATGCACTTGGTCGATTTTCTGGTGTGTGTGTGTGATCAAGCTGAAATGAAAACAAGCACTGAAACAACCGAGATATTATGCCTCTGCAGAAACCAAAACCACTGTACACCCCAAGTAAGCGGCAACGCGCTACAGAAGGTCGAAAAGTTCAAGTACCTTGGGGTGGTATTCACGAGTGACCGAAGGCGGAACAAAGATATTTGTATACGGATTGGTTAAGTAAACATAGTATTACGTGAGCTTCATCGCTCTGTCGTCACAGAACGGGAGCTTTCAAACACCGTAAGCCTGTTAGTTTTTAAATCAGTCTTTGTGTCGATCTTCACACATGCTCACGAATTTTGGGCAATGACTGTAAAAGTGCTATCTTAGGTACAAGCGGCAGAGATGAAATTTTTGAGAAAAGTTTGTGGCGTGACATTTAGCGACAAAGTGTGCATCTGTGAAATTCGAACAGCTAATATCGAGCCACTTCTCCGAATAGAGAAATCTCAGCTACGGTTGTTCGGCCACGTGACCGGAATGACCCAAGAAAGATTGGGAAGGCACGTCCTGCTGGCAACACCCACGGAAAAGTGGCCCAGAGGTTGACCAAGGACCAGGTGGTGTGACGACATCTCCGACTTTGCTTGGTCCCGTCTTAGTGTGGATCCAGCAGAACTGAAACCCGTGAGGTGTTTCCAGGCCCTTGATCAGGGGGGCGAAGCCTCCTTGCAAATTCTTTTTTTCCCCTGGAAAAATGTGTTAGACGTAGTTTAAAACTATTGGGCATAGTTTAAAAATTTTGGGCCCCTCT
>JGI24158J21664_10004057_pt1 | contig 18690 bp, 11 predicted proteins | sample Ectturendosymbi3_FD_21664 | JGI IMG/M metagenome (IMG submission 21664)
TGCTTGGCCGAACTAGATCTCGGGGAAGGTGTTGAGCAGCCATTTGGTTGTCTCATCGTCCAGAACCGTCAGGCCATGCAGTCCATGCGGAGGTCGATGGATTGGACATTGGAGGACAACATGGTCGACGGTTTGTTTTTATGCACCGCACTCACAGGCCGCAGAGGAGGCCATACCCCATTTGTACAAGCAGGAGCGGAAACGCCCGACACCGGTGCGGAGGCGGTTAAACTCGATCTAGGCTCTTCTTGGATGGGTCATTCCGAGGGTGTGTGTGCCGGTGTCGGGGATGAAAATGAGGAGTCTTGTGGGGTTGTCCGCCCACTCTGCATTCCATTGGTGATCCGCCCACAGTGCCGCACGTATGTTGTTGTTGTCAGATAAACTGATGAGATGTTGTGCGTCGGGGCAAATGGGAGTTTCGATTTGAGGCGCCGTTGGTTTGCACTCGATGGACGGGTAAGCGCTGAGTGGAGCAGATGTCCAGGCTCCATGGCACGGCTTGCTAGAGACAGTGTGGCTCCACTGCGACGAAGATCAGCAGGTTGGATGCCTGCGAGAATGGGAAGGTTGTCCGCTGGTGTAGGACACAGGCATCCAGTCACAATTCGCAAGGCGTCGTTGATGTCGGGGTCAATAAGGCGGGTATGGCCACTACAGCACCAGACAGGAGCGCAGTACTCTGCGGTTGAATGCACCAGGGCTAGGGTGGCTGTTCGCAGAGTTGTTGCTGAAGAACCCCAGCCACAGAGTCAGCAAGCTGCCTCAGGAGCGCGACGCGTGATGTCAGCTTCTTGCGAAGTGGCTCAAGGTGTCGGCAATGCGTGAGCGACCTGCCCATCGTTACTCCGAGGTATTTGGTCTCGGAGCAGAAGGGTAGGGTTTCGTTGTTATATTTGACTTTCAGCTCACGTTAATCTTCCTTGTTGTTAAGATGGAAGGCTGCCGACACCGTTATTGCAGTGCTGAGCTTCAGTCTCCAAGTCCTCCAGACTTGGAGGTATTCACCTACAGTAGCCATGTCCTTGGTCAGCACCCCTTCCACTGCCTGCCAGTCTCCATCAGCATGCATGATTGCTAGATCGTCAGCATATGCATACTTTCTGGAGACGGTGGTTGGAGAGAAGGGGAGCCAGGACAGATCCCTGTGGGACGCCGTTCTTGCGGCGTCGTAACCTACTTCTTTTGCTGTTTCCGGTGGTGAGGGTGAAGCTGCGATTGCCAACCATCTCCATGATCATGTGGACCATGCGTTTATCAGGCAACAATCGCAGCAACTTGCAGGTGAGGCCACGATGCCATACGGTGTCGTAGGCTGCTGTGAGGTAGACAAACACAGCTCCTGTCTTCTTCTTAGCCGAAAGGCTATCCTCGATATCCTGTGTCACTAGGGTGACCTGGTCATCGGCCGACCTCCCGTGTCGGCAGCCCGCCTGCTACCATGGGATCAATGGGTCGATGATTGATTCGACACGAGCATAGATGAGTCTCTCGAGGATTTCNAAGGAGACACACAGCAGAGATATGGGGAGATAGCTCTTTGGGTCCCCCAGTGGTTTTTCTGGCTTAGGGATCGCAACTATTAGTGCTCTTCNCCAGATCTTTGCAATTTTGAGTTGGCGCATGCAGGAAGTGAGAAAGTCGCAAAACCAAGATTTGAGAGCCGACGCGGCGTGGAGTATAAACTCTGGGAAGATGGAATCCAATCCCAGAGACTTTCCTGGGACAAACAGGATTTTGAAAACAATGCAACGCTACTGAACAAGTTTTGGCAATAACCAACCACCTCGAAACTGGATTTAAGTCGTTCATTCATTCATGTTCATACTCGATTTTTCTTTGGGGAGGTCGCGGGGACAGCACCCCTAGGAGGAATCGACATATTGCACGGTCAAAAACAATCTCTGATATACTGGCTCCAAAACAAATCGGACCAAGTAAGGTGGGAGATGTAGTCCCTCGACCTACTTTATTCCTTGGACTGGACGGTCCCTGGGCTGCGTTCCCTTCGGTGTAGCCAGCGGGAATTGCCTCGCCAAACTTCCTGGGACATTCTGGATACGCATGACCGAATCAACGTGGATGTGATCTCTCGATTCAGAGAAGTGGCTCGACATTCAAGGCTTTACGAATTTCTTAGCTGCGCACTTTGTCGCGAAGTGTACCGTGAGCAATTCGCAAGAATAAATCTTTGTCGCTTGTGCTTGGAATGGTATACTTTGAGCCATTAGCAATGGTTCATGACCATAGGTGAGGATCGGAACAAAGACCGATTTAAAAACTAACAGTATGCGGTGTATGCAAGCTCCCCTTTTGTCACCATATGATAAAGCTCACGCAGAACTGCGTTTGCTTTGCGAATCTCTGTATCAATCTCCTTTTTCCATCATCGGCCATTCGTGAATACCGCCCCAAGGTTCTTGCACTTCTCGACTTGCTGCAATGTTTTGCAGCTTCTGCACTACTGGCTCGGGTTTCTGGACGGGCATATACCTCTGTTTTGTATTGCTGATTTTCATTCCGGCTGGGTCGCACCCAGCAGACAACCGATCAAGTGCATGATGAAAACACTGTTTAGAAGTTGCTATCAGTACGAAATCGTCTGCAAAACCAAAGAGTGATGCTGCAGCTTCCCACAGTGACACGCTCGTTGACTAGGTTAAACATAAAACTGGAGCAGTCTTCAGCAATCTTTTTCCCGCGTATGAGACTGTCTGTGGGCAAGACTCACCTTTTAAACTTGTAACGATATATCAAGTGCAAACAAAAACTTACGCATCTTGCCAGAAATAGCAGGTGTACGAAATTTCAATGCTAACTTGGGCGATGACAAAAGCAAGACAAGAACTGCGGGCCACAAGGCCTGAAGATCGCGCCAACGTTGTTCAACATCTACAGTATTTGAGTTGCATACAATATACAAGATCCCTAAAATTCGGCTGTGCTGATGACTGGGCACTTTTGCTCCAGTCAAATTGTCAAAACAATTGAAAGAAGTAGAACAGAACTATCCGACGATAAACTTCAATAGGTTCTTCACATGGTGCTACTTACAATGAAATGCCATAAAAAACACAGCACGTCACCTCGAAATGTCACCTCGAAAGCCACCGGGCACATCTCACTATAAGCGTAAAGACAGATGAAAAATCTCTCCCATCCTAGCCCCACCACAAAATAAAGGTGCTACAATAGACAACAGTCTATTTTACAAACAACACCCCTGCAACATCTAAAAAAATTGAAAACGCAAACCGCCCTATTTCATAAGCTTATGCCTATGTGGGGTGCAAGCCAAATGGGTTTTAGAGCATCAAGTAGCCTGCTTGCTTATCTGTTTCAGAATACTGTGCTCTCGCACGGCAGCACAGTGCACTCGCTACAAAAATTGACGATCAGCTCAACTTCGATCCTCCATGAGCATTATCTCTGTCGATCTAGTGCACGACGGGCTCGGCTCTCAATATGAGCGCTACTGACACATCGCATCTAAAACGAAAAGCTGCATATAAAACTATGCATCAACAGATCGATGACATGGACGTAAATATACCTCTCAAAACGACGATATCCAACGCACCCTAGACAAAAAGGTTGTGTTCATAAAAACAGGCAAACACTCCTGAAAGAATAAACTGCTCTTTTCAGGCAAGACTCCTGAAAGAATAAACTACTCACAAGGAGAGAAATCCTTGACGAACCAACTTTAACCCTACATAAAGTTACAATTTTATCAGAGGTGGATGGGTTACAGACAACCCTCTCAGAAAAACTAACCAGAGTCTCTGCCACTGTGAAATGAAAAAACTATCCTGCCCGAACTGCCCCCACCCACAACGTAGTTGCCCCGCTATAAGCATACACGAGGCTTAATGTAAACAACAGGATTGTGGTAGAAATGTAGAAATTTTGCAAGGTGTTCAAGCGAAATAAATATGTACATTTGATGTAATATACAATTACGACATCCTTAGTATGGTTATGCGTTCCCCCACTTCTTAGCACACACCACTGGTTTCAAGTTCACTATTATTTCAAACCGAAACATAATGGCAATAATTGTAAATAAAAACAAACTCACACATTTCTTGACATGGAAATGCGACATNTCTTGACATCTTGACATTTCNTGACATCCTGTGAAAAGTAACAAAGTGTCCCATACCCTATTTGCAGATGATGATGGGAAAACTCATGGCTNAATTTCGACGGAAATGCGTCAGAATAACTGACAAGAGGGTAAGAATGATGAATGAAATCCTGACCTGTGTCAAACTCATCAAGATGTACGCGTGGGAAAAAAGCTTTGCAAAAGCAATAGGTTGGTAAATCACACCTAAACTGCTAATTTGAATCACCGGACAAGTTACGAGTTCCATAATTATTTTTGAACATTTTGTTTTGAATAAAACTTTCGCTTGCATTGTATTCATCGCTAGGTTTTCTATTCATGGTTTGTGTTTCCATTCATAAAAGTATTCATTGTGCGAAACTTTTCCAGCGCTGTTTTTTTCTGCAGTTGCGCTTTTTGATACACAAAAGAAACAACATCGAACAACGATCAGCCGGTCGATTATTTTTTTACATACTTCAACTGCAAAGTTAATCCGTCTTTCCTACACGATAACCCTTTCTAGTACTTTTCTTTTCACTTGATTTCGCCGAATCCTTTTTAACAACGGTTTTTGTTTTATTGAAGCGATCATTCGTCAGCATGAACGTCGAGTTCTGAGCAAAGCTGGTTTCATTCAAAGCATACAAGTGTCGCTGGTGCCGATCGTTCCCGTCTTCTCAACAGTTCTCACCTTCACCGTGCACACACTTCTCGGGAAGCCACTTGATGCGTCGAAGGTTGGAATGAAATTAGCTTTGGGCGTATGATTGTACCATAGGAGTGTTTGCGGTGTAGAAACGAACGTCATCGCAGAATTTCTCTAAACAAAGTTTGCTTACGTCGCTCAGTGAATCGATTGTAAAAGTTGCCTGTGATGTACAACACTGGTTTATAGTTTTATACTGCTTTGTACAAGTATACTACAACAGTGATTGGCCAAAAATAGAGACGGTAAGTCGTAAAATGTTAGACCTAGTGGTTAATGATCGCACTTCATCAGACACTATAGTTTGTGTCGCACCTCCGCGGTTTCGTTCGGCTAAACTAAAAAAAAATCACACTACCTGGTTTTGGCAGCAGAATACACGGGATGTTTCGAAAGAATTCAAGAAATATTCTTGCGTAATTCCCTTAGCAAGTCATTCGGAATGTAACCATCTCTTTTTTGACAGTTCACTCGAGTCAGTAAATGCAAATCCGATGAATCACGCCACACATGCATTTGTACCAGTAAATTTTCTTTTTTTATTGCTGAGCTCGAAGAATATGTAAAGAGGAGTGTAAAAGTCTGGCAGCTCAAAAATTGTTTGTGTCTATGGGAGTATCCAGCTACAATAACAAAATGCATCCACGTACTACCCAAAATGCATACTACGTGGCCAACCATGTAGTATTATGACACTGCGATCAGAAACGCTCAAAACTACTAATCTCTTAAATTGTGCGAGATGTATTTTACAGGTGATCAAACCATTCAACGTGGCTTTTCGCGGCCATGGGCGTTTGCTGCTCGTTAAGGCCGCAAACTTGAATATCTGAATATGAGAAGGCTCTAGTAGAAATCCACTCAGGGATTTGTGGTTCATCTATTTGCGAGTTACACTAAACTTAGTCATTCTCAGGTTAACAAGGAAAGACAAAATAAGCACTTCAGATTTTGAACGAAATAAAATTGCAACTTCTTTTTCCCTCATGTGGGTGTAAAACTGAAATTCGACTTCCTACGATGTGCTTACAGCAAAATCATTGACAAACTCACTACCAAAAGCGAACGTTCCTCTGTGAAAAATCTGGATTAAGAAAATCATGATATCAGTGCTGTTCCTTTGTTGTTACGTCGTAGCAAAATCACTGTAGATTAATAGCAAGCAATCAAATGGCATTTGCTCAAATCGCATGTTATAAATTCTGTTGCAAAATGTAGCACAACTCTTTTTCAGGCGTTCACTATCATGGCAGTTTTCACCTCCATGAGATTCATCATCGCCGTTCTACCTCAATCTGTGAAAGCTGTTGCCGAGGTATGTGTGCTTTTAAAAATATTTGAAATTGTGTGGCGGTTTTCAAGGAGGACAAAAGACCCTGCATTTTAACTTTTCAATGAAACAAACAAACAGGAACCACACAGCTCTTACTTACGCAATAAAAGCCCAATAAATCGGTGATGGATATAAACTCGTCGAAAACTTACTCTGCATATTGATCAATATAGAATTATTGTCTGGTGAAGAGCAGTTTCATGTCATCTACAGTCAATATCAGTTGCTTCAAATCGCGCAATGAGATGTTTCAGCACATGAAACTGCGGCTCGTAAAGATACTAGCATTTATACAACGTAGAGAATTCTGCAACCAAAAGATCCGCACAGTCTTGAAGTAAGGAATTATGGTGCAAAAAGAATAAATATCAGCTACCAGCTACATTTAACAATTATTTTAAACTCGGCACAGATGTTCATCCGTATAATACCAGACAAGCTAAAACTCGGCAATTAGCATTACTAAAAGCACGTTCCAACTCAGATGCAAAAACGCTGACTTATATTGCAATAGAAATTTGATCAGATATTTCTTTCGAAATACAAAATAAAATGTGTTTAACACTTTTTGCAGCCCAATTAAAAATTTTTCTACTCGGGTACCTGCAACATGTTTCGAAAAAATTACTGCAAAATTTTTTTTACAAAAAAAAAAACATTTCAGAAAACTTTTTTCAAAAAATATTTTTTGTTTTTCCCACTGAAGTTTGCGAAAGAGCCATGCTGCAAATTCATATGTTGCATTTTCATTTTTCATGAACGCTCTTTTTCAAAGAAATCGCCAATTAAAAAAATTTTTTTGCAAAGCTCAAAGCTTTTTCTTGAACAAATTTTCTGATACATTTTTTAAAGAATTTTTTTTTAAAAGAAATTATTCTTGCAGTGACTTGTTTCAAATATAACAAACGTTTTACATGGTCCAAACGGACCACCATAGCCAGTGTTCTTTGTGATCTTTGAAGATATCTGCGACGCAGCAAACAATCTTCATCCAATCTCCAACACAAGTGCGTAAACGCTACAGTGGCTTGCTTTAAAAAACACTGGGCTGTATTAATTCCCAGACTGCTGTAGGAACAAGATGTTTAAGTCATAAAATGGTCTCGTGTAGCTGCATAAAATTGACGGATTTACGCATAGGCCGTGGCATAGATCCTCGCGCTTTGAGGGGCCATCGCAACTCTTTTCGGTGACGGCTCATTACTGACTCAAAAATTACGGAACTGCGCAGAGGCATAACTACACAGTTTGCAAGGTTGTCAAAAAAGGTGCATCCTTTTTTCATGAAGCAGCATTTTGTATTGAAAGGAATACTTTGCTATTTTTTTCATAGGCCTGTGTTACAGACCAGACTTGGACAAGTAGATAATTCTAGTTTTCTAATTCGATGAATTAGAGCGAAATAGTGTAATCCTAATTCTAATATACAATTTATTGAAAGCTTCAATGCCCCAATTTTACTTCTAATCTAATTTCCGGTTTTGCCAAAAATGCTAGTTTCTCCAACGGCATTTTGAAGATGAAACGAGAATGAACCCACGTGCAAGGAAAGTCCAACAGATTGGTCACAATTTACATGTTCCATGCCGCTTTCCTATCACTTGAGCTGAGCAGCGAAGACAGTAAAAACTCGATCAAAATATATTCTCATTCACAGCTGCAGTACAAACTATTTGGCCCTTATCAATGATTTTTATTACATCACATTGCCTATGCATTCACACGCAGAAATCACTGTAGTCATCGCCAATCTTGGTGTTCGATCTTTGCTATTTTCATGTTTATCAGAATGAATCCGGGTTTTGGGCATGGATTGAACTTGGATTAAACTTGCTTCAAATGATTTGAGTAAATGTAATTCAAATTCGAATTTTAGTTCAGTTTCTGGTTTTCGCAAATCCGCTAATTTTAATATAATTTGTGACACCCGATTTAGCTCTAAGTGTAATTCTAGTATGGTATTCACGAGCATATCAATAGATTGGGGATTGTTCCATAGACCCTGTCTTTTCGGTATACCCACAGAAAATCGTCTAAACGGGATAGATTTGAGAATGTGCAGACCAAGGGTGCTCTGCACCAAGGTAAAGTTATTCGAGCAAAGCGTTGGAACAATGCGGTGTTGCTCCAGCGTCCAAGACTCGCTTCCACCTCGGTGCTGGGATGAACTTCTTTCTCACTAATTCAACGTATCCCTTGTGTTCACAGTTACCGGACATCTGTCAGCATCCTCGGGTCAGCATGGTCCGATGATGTAATTACGATCCAACGCGCACCAAACAGTCACTTTTTAGCAAACCCGTTGCTGAAGTTATATCAGCGAGCTACTATAGTATCGTGAACTGCACACCAGACATTTACCCATCTGAGGAGTTCCTGTTGAACGGTTTCTGATATATATTCTATTGGAGGGACATGACGCAGAACATTTGACAAACAATGTCATCAATATCCTGAAAGACTTGAAAATTTCAATTCAAAACTGCCGCAGACAAAGTTACGACAACACCAGCAGATTCTATACGAATAAGAGCTGATGATGCCTACCTAGTAGGCGAAACATATACTCTGTAAGATCTTAGTGTCTGATTCTTTGCTGGGGAAGGATTCCTTTCGATAGGCACCAGCAACATGGCGGGTAAGTACTCAGGAGTCCAAGTCAGAATTAAAAACCTCAATCCACATGCATATTTTGTTCCATGTTCTACTCATTCATTAAATCTCGTTGGCTCTTCTGCTGGGGAATGCTGCTTCAATGCCATGTCGTTTTTGGGGGGTTGTGCAGAAACACTACAATTTATTTGCGATCTCTAAACAGGTGCAAGCTTTTCACGAACGTATTCGGTCAAAATAACGTTGAATTTAAAGCATTGTCCAATGCGAGATGGTCGGTGAGATGCGATGCTGTTCGTGCACTGAGAACCAGCTATCGTCATATAAATTCTACACTACAAAACATTTCGAATGATAACACTAAAATAGGTCAGACTTGTTTTTAAGCTTCGTGTTTAGCCACACAGATGACAAAATTTGAGCTTGTACTGTGTGATATGTGGGAGAGAGTTTTGTGCCAGTTCAATGTCGCTAGTAAGACATTGCAGAAAAAGCTATGATATTTCAACAATCTTAAGTTTGCATACTGGCTTGGATAATTTTGTGAAGTCGCTGAGAGATGACTATGGTTCATGTAAACGAAGAGACTAAAATGATCACTGACAATCACACGCATAAAGACAGACGCGGACCAAAGCGGAAGAGATTTTTGCAAGAAGGTACCAAAAATTACAAAAAATGAAGATAATCGACATTCCAATGCTTGTGACAAGTTTCGAGTTGATACCTGCTTTACAGTTATTTCAAATTGACTGAGTGCTGAACTTGAACCCAGAAAGCAAGCCCACGCAGTGTTCAATAAAACGTTTCAAGTTTTCTTCCAACTGCGTTGTCTCTCCTCCGACAAGATTCATTATCTTGCAGCCAATCTTCAAAAAATCTACTCTTTAGGTTTGAAACAACGTTTCACTGAAGGAATTGTTCATTTCTCTGGTTATCTGAACAGTATGGCTGAAAACGTTTCAACGCGAGTAAAGCTGTTGCGGCATATCAGAGAGTCAGATATTGTTGACCCATACCCCAACCTTTAAATAGCACTGAAGTTATTCTTACTCTTCCCTTCGTGAACCCTGGAGGGGAACGTTCATTTTCTGTCCTTTAAGTGAATAAAACGTAGCAGGCGTTTTTAAAATACGCAAGAGAAGCTGATTCATACTTCTATTCTGAATATAGCGTCTGATGTTACGACAGGCTAAATTGCGAAAAACTAAATGGTGATTTGGCTTGCTTGAAGGCATGAAAAAAACTTTGTGATAGACTGTGAGCTGTTGAATATGCTGGTGGCAAACATTTGTCATCAGTTCATCCAGGGTAATTATATATTTGCCCGCTGCCTTATGGACATAATTGCATGTGTTATAAACCGCTAACTTTTGTACCAATGTCAAATGTTCTTTAGAGAAAGTCTTAGAGTATACGCTATTTTTCTGTAGTGTTTTATAGCAAATGTAGAGCTTTTGTAGCTTTACAAAATTTCGTTATGTAATTTATCAGCTCAATTTATTAGCGGTGGGTTTCAGTTGTCAAACGTGTTGCAACAACGAATTATTTAGTCATTTCTGATATACTCGAGCCCAAGTCATTAGAGCACAGCGGTATCTTACTGGTAGTAAACGATTTGTCAAAAGCACTGTTTTTGAAATACGTGAGCATTGCTGAGTCAAAGTCATCAAATTTGTAGTGTGTTTGCTGTGGATCCCAGATTTACTTGTTTCCAGCAAGATTGCCAATATGCAGATCTTGCCTGAAGTTTTAGATGTTAATAATTAAAACAGGTTCTCGTGAGCTTTAATTGAAAAAAACATGTGTCTATACTGGGGTTACTTCATGTGGTTGGTTGAGGGTATTGTGAAAGTACGTTGTTGTACAGAGTATGACGTCATACTGTTTACCATTAGCCTATAGGATAGAGAGGATTGAAACACTGCATTTTGTGTTGCTCGGAAAATGACAAGTGAAAAAACGGCATAAATTAACCTTGTGTCCACTTAATGTGTTGAGCTTGTTTGGTCCATAAAAATGTAGTTTGTATAAAAAAGACGTTTGCGTGCAACTACTGTAATTTGATCGAGGACTAGACAATATTTTCGAGGGTGGCAACACGATCCCGCATGTAAATGTAAATGTCCAAGAAATAAACACACCAAAGCGTTAAAAAATCACCGAAAGTTAACAAAGAGACCACAAATATACGAAAGAGCTACAACTTCCAAGAAAGGATCGCATTGCCATTTGTTCTTGAGAATAATGTAGGAAAGGTTTCAATTTCTGTCGAAGATCTAATCTAGATGACTGCACTTATTCTAACATATTTTGTCCTAACTCCGTGGCCCACTTGAAAACTGCTTCATAGCCCACCAGTGGGCCATGAACCACAGGTTGAGAAACACTGACCTAACTGCTTTTGTCCTGTTGGGAACCCTGGATTTCTCGCCACTGTCTTCGTGTTTACCTGCGTTGTTATTGCTGAAAAACGTCCACTTATTATGTTCAAGTTGCTCATTGTTTGACTTTGGAAGCATATTGTAGTGAGACTATTCGGTGTTGTTGTGCGTGACAATGGACGTAACAGGTGATTGCACTTCCTAGCGAACTACAAACCCCGATTAATGAACAGGACTGCTTTCAAAAAGTAACAGTTTTCATGTGTACCTCGTCGTCGCGTCATGTTAAAAACAAGTGTACAATTTTTCGCACACGCAAATGTTTGCAGCAGGCAGCTTTTTGCTAAAGTTTTGCAAACAAATTGTTGCTGTTTATCTGCAATCGCTTTCATTGCGAAGCAGTTTGTGCACAGCGATAATATTATTTACCGAACTTCACTAGTCTTTGAAACAACTGCAGAAGTCAAAGACCTCTGATTTGATCAATATTATGATGAACGTTTTGAAAACAGTATTATTACCAAATCAACCCACAAGATTTTATTTGAGTCAGTGGTTTTTGCATTGCTCTCTCTAACACGACTTTGACCCACGCTTATTGGTCTGCTTCTGCTACAACAGGTCTTTGTTACATTTCGTCGCATCGATGATTTGCTGACGATGGAAGAAATGGAAATATATTACAGATCGCCAAACAAAACTGAAAATGCAGTTGAGTTTGAAAATTTCACCGGAGCTTGGGATGTAGTGGAAAAAACTCAGGTTTGGCTAACTTTAATTGGACTTTGATAAAGCAAAGTGTTCAAAATTGCCAGATCATTTCTACTTGTAGTTTTCAAACAAGCAAGGAGTCCTTGAAAAAGGTGACCTAAGTTCTGTGCATATCGACAAGGATTCATACCAACGTTTACTCCCAGCAGATGATGCGACAAACTGCAATATCTGAAAGTAAAAATGTGGACATAGACGCCTTGTCGCAACAGTCTGCCACGCCCTAAAAAAGAGACGCTGAGGATATTGCTCATGAGCTTTAATTATGTATGCTCACTGCGATAGAGAAAGAGTCATCAGAAGGCATCACTATTTAGAACATAACAGATGAAAGAACCAATTAACCAATTTTACATCACCGCCGATCCAGATCAGACGTTCATTTGTGTGAAATATGGCCTTCGTGGCGCTTTTGCATCACTCCCTTTACATTTTTATCGGTCATAACTAGGCAAAACCAGGTTGTTTATGACTTCATTGAGCCAAACCAAGCTTCAATGACACGTCTATAGGCGCTTCAGGAGGACTCAGTCTTACTGTAATAGAGGTCTACTTCAACGTTGCAAACACTTATTCTCCATCCGACTTTGGTCGAATTACATTAGTCTCTCAAGCGTATAGGTTGCATCATGTCAAATCGTATGTATTCAAAAGCAAACGTTGAACTGCAAGTTGTGAACGCAAATTTATTGATTGCATTAGAAACAACACGAATCTTCGAACACTTCTTTTGGTCGTAGAATGTTATTGGTCATTCATTGCCATGTAGATATAATATGTACATACATATATTCATCCAAAACTTTACATTAAGCCCACCCAAAACAACGCTGCGGAAAAGCCGAACTCACCACTATCAAAGATGACGAAGGAAAACAGCATAAACTCAACAGGATATGAAGAAAATGTAGAAGTGATTCACGAGTTGAACTTGGAAGTTCCGAAAGGAAGGTATTGTTCAATTGCTGCACTGAAGACCGAAATGAATGTTCACTACATTTGTGTTGACAAATCTTATTCGTCACAAGCAAAACAAAACTGTGACTCGATTAGATACCGTAGGCCCACTAGACAATATACCGGATGTTTGTGTAGTAGGTGTTTTGTTAAAACAGTAGAAAGCATCGTAGGTCTATTAAGGGGGCAACAGTTTTGGTTCTACGACATAATAACCGACTACCTCGTGGAAAAATGTGTTTTCGTTACGTTATCACTTTTTCAATCTTTTTCCTCAACAAATTTAGTTACAAATTATTTTGATAATAATGATGTTGTCAGAAAGCATACGGTCTTGGCACACTCTATATTTCTATGCCGCAAGTTGAAGCACACTACCGATGATGAAAAATCATTGCAAAAGAAACAAGATTACGGTCAAACACCTTGAATTATCTTATGAAGTACTTGAAACTGGGCAATCTGTCATACGTTTAACCAAATTAACGCTTGTATTGTGGTATCAAAGACTCCTTGGAATATGTGGTTCTGTTGGAAGTGGAAAGTCGTCACTGATTTCGGCTCTGTTGGGTCAGCTTCGAATTAAAAGAGGGTCTCTTGGCATTGGCGGCAAACTGGCTTACGTTCCACAGCAAGCTTGGATCTTCCACGATTCTGTGAGGGAAAATATATTGTTTGGAATGTCGTGGAATGAACGAAAATACAACAGAGGTGAAACTTTCTTTCTACGGCAATTTAACTGTGAGATTATTTCTCCAAGATGGTTTTATTCATTGACACAATCATCTGTTTCCAAGATTGCACCAACTTACAAAGATGTATTGATTGATTAATCAATTTATTCAAATATTTATCAGTTCTGCCGCAGGCACGTAGACACGTGTGGGCATTCGGGGAAGTGCCCCTCAATTTTTTTTGCGTCCATCCAAATTTTGTTGTGCCTAGACAAATTTGATTTAAACATATAAACAAACAAAAATCTTCTTTTAAATATGCATTTCCCCACCAAATTTTGAAACCTGGATGCTGGCCTGCTCTGTCGGTTTTATTGTCACTTTTATGTACAAATATGTTGTTTTGATGTGCATAGTTGAAACGCAGAGTACTTCTTTCATTCATTACATGTGGAACTGATACATGACTTAGGTAATTTAGAAGGAAATCTAGTGTTTGACAGCTGACTTGTTGTACAGTTGTGGAAGCGTGTTCTCTTCAATCCGATTTCGAAATATTAACTGACGGTGATTTTACCGAGATCGGAGAGCGAGGAATCAACCTTTCAGGAGGCCAAAAGCAACGTGTGAGCTTGGCAAGGTAATGACAAGTTTATTTTGCAGCAGAGGGGTATCTCACGTTAGAGCAGTCATTGTCAAACCTGACTTTGAGGAATGGATGAATTCTGATCAACGTTTTGCTGATTTCCATCACGCTCAGAGCAACAAAATATTTAGAAAACCGCGCGAGCGACCACACTGACTCGAGATCACGTCTCTGATCACACCTCGTCGACCGGGTGCGCTAGAGGCTAGCGCTAGACTCTCAATGAAGCTATCAATGGCTGCTGATTTTGATGTACATCAATACCTATTTTAGAAATATTTTCACGACGCTAAGTATAAATAAAGAAAAAGCGAATATTCTGCATATCATTTTCATTGCAGGGCCGTTTACAGTGATAGAGATATAATTCTTCTGGACGATCCTCTCTCCGCCGTTGACGCTCATGTTGGAAAGCACATATTCTTCGAATGCATCAAAAAGGAACTGGCTGGAAAAACTGTCTTGTTCGTCACCCATCAATTGCAGTATCTCAAAGATTGTGATGAAGTCATAATGCTTAAAGACGGGAGAATCGCCGAGAAAGGCAAACATGACGACCTGATGACGCACGAAGGAGAATACGCCGAACTGATCAAGTAAGTTTACGCCGGTTACCTAATTCGCTGCATAGTTTCGTTATCAATATTTCATGTGAATAAATGGACAACAGTAGATGGCGCCCATGACTAACAAGTCGCAGTGATAGTCGCCACAAGCGAATGATCGAAATTCACTTATCCCTTTATGAAAATAGTGCAACCTTGTATCAGTAGAGGGATCTCCTTGGGTGTTCTATGTGATTGCGAGTGGTTTTCCTGTTAGTTTAATCCCCCGAAATGCCATCGCAGTCTTGGATCTTCTTTCGGTCTACCGGGCGCATAGATGTAAATAAGCGTACATATTGTTTGGTGTTTCAGCAACTTTTACCTGGAACAAAAAAATGAGGGCAACTCAAATGAAATCGACCAAGGACTCGTTGAAAAGATAATTAAAAAAAGAACTCCCAGCGAGATAAGCGCAGAAGTGCTAGGTAAAGAACGTTTATTCAACTTGAATGTCGCCTCAAATCTGTTCCTTCAGTGAATCAGTTACTTTCTTAAGCATGCGTTTGCAATGATGTGTTTGTATGTCTGAGGGAACATTTGTGCGTGTTTGGCTGTTTGATCGCCTTCTTTGCATGTCTGTCAGTGTCTTCCATGTTTTCGCGTTTGTCAGTATCTAGAAATCTATTGAATCCTATCATGTAACTTGTAACGGCTAATTACGAACACAGTTGAAAGAGAACTGGACGATATCAGTCTCGATTCTACAACGATCGTTACTCCTGAAGTGGCTCAGATAGTATTTGAAAGAGTGGGAAGCATCCGTTCTGTTGCCAGCGTCAGAAAAAAAGGTACATCTCTAAATCGACAAAGTTGCTGTTTCAACGCTCATCGGTTGTAGAGAGATGTGTCAACCCACTTCGAGTGCAGTTTTTTAATGAATCGAAATTTCTTGAGCGCGTTGTTCACCAAATCATAATTAGTTTAAAATCAAATCACTTATCTTTAAATATGAATCACTTGAAATTAGGTTACCACAATTGAAACATTTCCAATGAATCACTAATTAACTCTGCACCAGGGTCATGAGGTACAGAAAATTGTTTATTCGTTAAACAAATATTGTAACGTAATAGGAACTTGTTCATCTCTTGACTAAAATGTGCATGCAGATCATGTGAAAGTGTGATGAAAGTATTTGCTAGGACTCACAACAATATTGAATCATTATTCCCTCATTTATGACTAGAACTGCCTTGGTCAGCAGTTCAACTTGGGTGAACTCCAAGAACTTTTTAATGGCTCGTAACCAGAGGTCACTTGGTTCGAAATTGAATCGGCCTTGACAAAAATAAAGAGTTGAAGAAGTGAAGGGTTTACGCTCACTAACACTTAAAGAGCTAGCAAGGATTGTGTATAATTTTTTGCATTGTGTTTCTTTATGTTCGCGAGAGTCACAAGTTGCAACCGAACAACTAATATTTTTCAAAATGTACTGAACGTCTGCGGTCAAACAAGTTAAGGGTCATTTTGGCCATAAACAATAACAATATCTGCCATTTTTTTGCTGGAGAATTGTCACCGAAAAGTAGGGTGTAGTGCCCAGTTTTGCTGAAAATGCTCATGAAAATTTTCCTTTGGACACCACGGACATTGCTGCTTACATTAAAAATAAGACTGTAAAAAGAAAACTCTCATGTAAATCTAATAGAACTGGAATTATACAGATCACTAAGGCATCTGTACACTTTTCAGATGAAGGAATATATTCTAAAAAGCAACCGAAATCTCTTGTTCAAAGTGAGGCCAAAGCTATGGGTTCGGTTAAAAGCTCGACATATATTTCTTTCATCAAGGCTGCGGGCGGGTGAGTTTTTCATTTTTTGCAGCCCATCTAGTAGCGTTTTTTCCTATTTCTATCTTCGCACTGCAGCAGCGCAGCAGCACAATCGAAGTTTTAACAACAATAGTCCTTCACAGAAATGTGGCTGATAAATTGGAATCATTCCTCTAGAATAGGGGCTCCCAAACTTTCTTTGACCATGTACCCCTTCAGCATTTCGACAGACGAGCATGTACCCCTAAAATTTCACAAGACAAAAAAGCTTATCGTGACTAATCACAGACATTTTTAAGATTCAGCATATAATGGTTTTTGAAATTAATATTCACTGATATGTGTGTATAAATATTTCAAAATAAATACTATAAAATTATATTATTTCCATCTACAGCTAAACTTAAATGTACATCTTCAGATAGACAAATGTACTCCTAAGGGTACATGTACCCCAGGTTGGGAACCTCTGCTCTAGAAAGTAAGTAAACTAGCGATCTTAAAATAAAGATGAATCTATCAATATTTTTGATTCATCATCAAATGCTCTATTGCTGTGAAGAGTAAAACATGTCATGAACAACATGCGATCATCATCGAGAATGAAAAACATGAACTTTAAAAGCAAATATGACTTTAATGAAAATTGGATAAAATGTTTCGCACAGGTTTGTGATTTCCTTCGCTTTGCTTTTCATTATCGTCGTTTTGGTATTTGGAAGCACGTTCTGCAACTGGTGGCTGAGTTACTGGATCAATCAAGGAGGCAAACGGACAACATGCCCAGATGAAAGTAAGAGTGTTCACAAAAACGTAGACATATTTTCCTTAACCGCCAGCGTCCAGTATCAAATTAATTTGAAAAAAGAATCTCTTTTTACACTTTGTACGGATTTGTGTTTTTGTCGAGATCTAAAACGAAAATGACAATCTGAATTTGATACACTCGACTCCTGGCGATTGCTGTGCGAACTACTTGAGTGTGCAACTTGCTCTTGCAATAATGAGACTATTGGTAAGAACCACAAATCCATGTCACTGTTTTGATACAAAAAAGCGGCGTTATGGACGTAACGGTGAAAAACGCCTATTCCCAAATGTATTTGATAAGTGGCGGTACCTACAACTGTGTTGTTAAACAATATTTTTTACACTTTTGAAAGAACAATATGTGAAAAATTGCTTCGAAAACTCATATTTTCCGTTTCTTGTGTTGATTCAGTTGTTTTGCATTTTAGAACAACAAATGCATACTTTCTTATTGCAAATAAAAAATAAATATCAGCGCAAACTTTATACTGTATTGGTTTTGCTGTTATTAAATTCAGCGAATTTAGGAGATTTGTAGAACGTTTGCCCTCCCGACATTTGTCATGAAACTATGTTTTTTTTCCGCAGGTACCACATTTTCTCCAGGTCTTACCAGCACGCAAGCAAGCAACGAAACCTGTGTACCATATGTTGATCCCAATATTTCAACTGGTAGCAATCTTGCATTTTATCAAGTACGCACTTACATGCTTTTCAGCCCAGGTTTTCCCAAACATTGTGGTCCGCGGACCGCCATTTGTAAATTTGCTTGTTCTCAGTTTCCGGTCTTACATCGAATCTATTTTTGGCCCAACCAGCGCAGAAGGATGATACAAATCGAAATAAATGACGCTGAATAATGTTTTAATGTACAAAACTGACATCAATGGGACGGATGAGAGGTTGATTCATACTGCACAAATTTCAATTCTCAGAACTTTTTACGATAGGTTAAAGGTGTAAGTCACACTCCCCAAACGAATAAAGATAATAGTAAAATTGGGAATGGTATCAGCTCTTTGCTAAGTCACATGATGAATTATTACTTCATAAACGCGGATGCGAGAATCACTGTAAAAACATTTTGATTGCGAATTTTTCGATTGCACAACAACCAAGATTTTTTATTGCAAAATGTTGCGAAATGATTTCATTTACGACTCACTCCGGCCATTTTTATGACAGTCTACTCCATACTGTACCATGTTCACTTTCGACTTGTGCATGTTTTTCATACCTTCTCGGACCCCTGTGCAGTCATCATGAACCCCTGTCAAGGGCGTACGCAAGGGGGGGTTGGGGT